>WNGJ01001065.1_pt1 | contig 26416 bp, 21 predicted proteins | sample 5400611 | NCBI WGS metagenome assembly WNGJ01 (sample SAMN13153375, study PRJNA577476) | soil metagenome | isolation source: 40 cm soil or saprolite under Garry oak tree replicate 1 | place: USA:California | collected 2016-06-15
GAGTTCCTGACCGCAACGATTGCGAGCGAGCCTTTGGTTGGAAAGCGAAAACCATCCACTAGAGCGAAATGGCGCTCTTTTCCGAGTGCAGGCCGCAGTGTGCTCAAACAGTGCTTGACACCGCCGACATTGTTAGAGAGGCGATGTGTCCCTGCTCGTTCTCCAGCACCAGAACTCGGCTCTTGGCCCGGGGTCCAGTGACGATTTTTGCGCTGCACTTGCAGCAGACGGTTCTTGTAGCGCACCACCCAGTCTTCACTGACGGCGGCTCCAGGAAGCGCTGTTTCAACGTTTCTGCGAATTGGACTTAGAGGGAATCGTTGCAAAGCACAAATTCGCCCCTTACGTCGAAAACCGCGAGAGCAGCACTTGGGTCAAGATTCTGAATCGAGAATATTCGGCCTAAAAGAACTCTTTGAACGAGACAACAGCCACACAAGACAGACTCCCCGGAAAGTATAAGGCTTTCCTTTCTGATTATACGAGTTCGCCTGTGACATCGTTTAGTAACCCGAGCGTGCCCTATCAGTTGATGGACGCGAACCACTCAACTGTAGCTGGTAATTGACACAATTGACTTCAGTGTCTTTGGTTCAGGCAATCGCCTTCAGCATAGCGTCAACGTTCAAGCTGATGGCTCAACTGCACCGTTTAGCTCCGACAATATCGGTATACCGGTATTGGGCGGCAGTTTGCAGCCTGGATCGGACTGGTTCCACGACAACACTCCAGCGGCGACAAGCAGCGGCATTTCGGGATCACCAAGCGAGGCGATCCTTACTTGCGCATGCTATTGATTCATGGCGCGAGATCTGTCGTGTACCGCGCGCCTAACGAAGACAGTCGCAGTCGATGGATCACCGAAAAACAGCGCAAGTTGGGTACAACGAAGACTTGCGTTGCGGTAGCGAACAAAAACGCTCGGGTCATCTGGGCGCTGTTGGCGCGTGACGAACCGTACTACCGCGCCGTCTAGGGAGAAGAGCGAAAGTTCTTACGGGACTGCAGGGATGATTTGAGTGATGGCAAAAACGGCGAGACCGGCTTGTCTGAAACCTTTGTCGGGGGCTGGGCCCTTTAAAGGCCGATGACCTGTTGCAAGGCAGACCAGCGCGCACTCCATCAGGGCCCGAGGGTGAAGACCCTCAACTTCGAGGCCGGATATATGCTCGCAGTCTTTCGTCACGCCACTACACGAAGAACCCTTGCGGCACGAGCCGGGTCCATATATGCCCCCATCCTTCGCGCACCGGATCATACGACGCTTTCTGCATTTGGGTCTGCGGCTGAGGACGGCGGAGCCAGCAAAGCGGAGCCGGCGTCAGCCGCCCTCGCTGTAGCAAACTCCTGCGGCGTACGATGAGCACGCGGTCTGGGTGGCATATCTGAACCTAGATCCGATTCTAACTGTGACACACGTTGGTTTTTCGAGAGGAGACTCGAGCGGTCAAGGTTGTCCTTGGGCCCGCGGTATCAGCGAACGTCAGCCTCGCGGGAAAGAACGAAATTAAGCCTGGCTTCAGGATGTTTGGTACCCCGGTAAAGAACTTCTGCTTCCCGCAGCTTATAGAATAAAAAGCTTTCCACCACTCCGAAGCCAATGAAAGTGTTCGGTCTCACGCAGAGCAACCGACTGTTAATCTGATCCGCTGCTTGGGCATCTGAGCACATCCAGGTGCACAATCATACAAAGAGTTAGCGGGCAAATCAGTGCACCTAAGTGCAGCAAAACGCATGGAACCTCAAAAGGAACTAACCCCAGAGCTGACACCGCTCTTGGGGACGGCGTTGCTGTATCGCTCGTCGCGCCCATCCTAGAGTGCGGAGATCTCTCAAAATCTAATCCAGATACTTGAGATCCTTTCGCGGCCGAATCAATCGCACTGACGAAGCAAGAAACCTTGAGCCTGTCCATCCACTTCCAGACGTACATGTACCGAGGCAAGTGCGCCAGTGACTGAGGTCATCTTTCCCACTCGTACCCTTGGCCTTAAAGTGCCTTCGAGGGCTCGAAGGCCAAGCCCCCCAATCTCGTTTCGAGGATGTCTGGATGTTTCCCTTGTCCGCGAATTTCTTTGTCACTCCGCGATCTTTGGTTGGTCCCAATCGAGCGGCTCGGCTTGTAGCGATGATCCCCCTTCTAGCCGCGATTGTCGGACTCGCCTCCTGCAGCGGACTCTCCCCTCAAAACCCGAATGTTCTGCAAACCCGCGTTGCCGCCGCGGCGAAGTCATTTTTTCGATACGAAATGGGTCCGCGGGGACAGGGAAATCTGCAGCGGCGCCTGAGCATCTCGGCCGACCTGCCCCAGGGCACGGTTGGTCAGGAATACAAAGGCGCGATCTCCGTCACGGGAGGCACCCAGCCCTACGAGTTTTCCATCGTTAAGGGCGCGCTGCCTGCGGGTCTGAGCCTCGATCCGAGCACGGGACTAATTTCAGGGGCGCCTCTGGAGTCCGGCACGCGACAGTCTGGCATCCGGGTCATTGATTTCAATCAGACCGCAGTTGGCGTCGAGATGCTGACCATCAAAGTGATCCCCGCGGCAGGCAGTTCAGTCATTAGCGTGCAGATATCGCCCGCCAGCACGACAGTTGCTTCAAGGGGCAGCGTGCAATTTAGCGCCACAGTCAGGGGAACCAGCAATACCGGGACTACTTGGTCGGCAACCGCAGGGACTGTTTCCAGCACCGGCTTGTTTGAGGCGCCAGCTATAACCGCCGCGAGCACGGCAACGGTGATCGCCACCAGCGTGGCGGATTCTTCCAAGCAAGCTGCGGCTACGGTGTCAATTTCGGCTCCGATCCAGGCTTCACTTCCCGTGATTACTTCCACCGCGCTGGCAGCCGCAGTAGCGGGAGTGCCGTACAGCGCAATGCTCACCGCTTCCTTCGGCAAACAGCCCTATGTCTGGGGTGTGTCGGGCACTCTGCCACCAGGCTTCAGGCTCGATTCTGCCAGCGGCACCATTGACGGCACCACGAATCAGTCTGGCACATTCTCTTTCATGGTCAAGGTCACGGATGCCGCCTCGCTAAGCGACACCAAAGGGTTCAGATTGTCAGTACTGTCCGCCTGTGGGCCTCCAACCTATCCGTGCTCCGGTTCTAGCCTGACGACTTATCAGCTTCCAAACCCTATGCCTGACGTGGGGAACCTAACAGGAATGAATACAGTCATCACGGACTTGAGTATTCCGGGAAGCGCGAACAGGATTGCTCGGATGACTGACGCCAACTTCGCCCCTGCCCATGTGAATTTCGCGTTCGGTACTTGCACCGGCGGCAGCAGCGACCAGAATCAGTGGAACACGGATTCAACGTTAACCCTAGCCGGTGATACTGGAGGCACCTGTTACCCCGTTACCTTCGACCCGGTTACAATGCAAACCGCCCGGATGTATGTTTCGAGTTTCCCTGCAACGGGAGGACTGGCTTTAGTCGACGGGGGCAATTGGAGCTTCACCAATTCCCAAGTGTTCTTTATGCTTACCGGAGCGGTATTGAGTAAGTACGACTTCACAAACCGCTCCACGCCACCCAACCCGACGATGCTGTTCAACTATGCCAGCACTAATTGCCTTGGACCAGGATACCTTGTTACTCACAAATCAAATGGCGGCCATAGCAAGTTCCCAGCCGATCGTTATTTCGGAGGGAACTTCTCGAACTCGGGCGGGCAGGGAACGGACACCGTCATCGCTGTCGTTGATGCGGTCACTGGGCAATGTACAACCCTCAACACTTCAACAGGAACGGCGACAACCTACGGCGGGACGAGTGCTGGAACTGTGGCAATCCCAGACCGTTTCACCATACACAACACCAAGATATTCCTAGACGGGACATGGATGGTTGTCGTCCGTACTCTCAGCGGGTGTCTGACTACTTGCAGTAGCAAGGTTTACTTCTGGCAGCCAGGAACGAACAACCTGGTAGCCTGCACCTCCGCCTGCGGAGGACACTTCACGCGGGGAGTAACCCACTTGATCAACGGCGGCAACGGAGCTTTCGGGTCGCGGCAATCGCAGCCTTATACTGCGTTCGGCACGGTGACTCAGCTAATACCGAATATCGGAATTCCGTCCGGCTACATTCCTCCGAATGATAGCCATGCAGGTTACAACAACGTAGATGCGGCTGACACCCTTCCGTTCTTCCAAATCGGCCAGAGCACGGTTTACGACGGTCTTAATACTCTGTTCCCTTCAGCTTGGTACAACGAAGTTCAAGCAGTCTTTGTGGACGGGTCAGGTAGGGTAAAGAGGTTTGCACACACCTACGCGAGTGGTAACTCTCAAGTATTCGACGCAAGAAACGCCATCATGAGCATCTCACAGGATGGTAGATTCGTGCTGATGACTTCAGACTGGATGTACACACTGGGGTCAACAACGGGGACTTCTGGCTGCACGGGAGGAACGGATTGTCGCAGTGATGTGTTCGCAGTTGAGCTAAAATGACAACTCTGATTATCACATCTCATGGCAGCCGCGGTTGCGGGCTTGCTCATGGCTCAGTCGGTTCTAAAGCGTGTACTGAGCACCCGCTAGGTGCCGGACGAACCGCGCTCGTCGCAATGCCGCTCTTTGGCGGGTCCGCGCGGTGCTCCTTCGCGTGACGGGGCGGAATGGACGCTGGAGACTGGGCTTGTAAGCTGCTGATTCTACACGTTTAGACGTAATGACGGCGGGGCGAGTCGAAACTGCACGGTCTCGTTGCTACGCCAAGGTTCACTAGTTTCCTGACCGGTTATCTTCTTGCTATATAGTGAGCATCCGGTTACGGTATGCTGAAGAGCTGTGGTTCGGTCGATGGTATTACCTGAATTGCAAACCCTTTTATGACCAAGCCATTGCAGAAGCAAGCCGAAGAACGTAATCGAGACGTAAGCCAAAAGGGTCTGAAACAGTCCGCCTTAGCGTCAGCCAAAGAGCTGGATCAGCTACTCAAGGGTCAAGCGCCATTCGGGGGATGGACGTTGGAACTTGTCGGGAAAAGGCGGGGCACTCACTCCGAAATCTTGGAATACCAGAATCGCTCCCGGGCTGGCGACGCGCCGCTTGCCATGAAGCGCATTACTGCGTCATCTCCGCCGGGAAAGGCGGCAGAATTGGTCAGTCGCGAGTTTCAGGCGATCGAAACAGCATGGAGGCTCGCTGGTCAAGCCCTTGAAGGGAGCTTGCCGAAGCCCTTAGTGGTGCTGCCCGAGGCTGGGTTGATGGTGACGGAGAAACTGCCTGGTATCCCGCTGAGCTGGGTCTTGAGGCGAGAGGCAAACTGCTTGATGGCTCTGTTCCACACTCCGAATGTGTGCGAAAGTGCTTGCAGGGTTGGAGTTTGGCTGAGTCGATTTCACGAGGTGACACGACAACCCGCCCTCGTGCACGATGCACAGGTGTTTGAGCGTGAGGTCACCCAACTGTTAGAGGACTGTATGTGCAGAGGATTGGACGCAGCAGCGGCGCAAGAAATCTTCCGAGTTGCATCAAGAGGAAGTCGACTTGTTGACGGACAGCCGATCCCTGCCGCGGCCAGGCACGGTGATTTTACAGCGCGAAATATTCTGATTGACGGCGACCGGATCGGGGTCGTCGATTTTGAGAACTTCGCCGAGCGCGACACCATTTACGAGGACGTGAGCAAGTTTGTGGCTTATCTTGCCCTCCTAAAGGGGCGACCCGGTTATTCTCGGACGGCCTTGAACGCTGCCACCCGGTGCTTTCTGAGGGGGTATGACAGCTCGGCTGACAGTGAGTTAGTTGGCCTGTTTGCGCTCAAGGCAGCGGTAAGGATATTCGCCCTTCAAGGGACAAGGCGAATTCTCGACTTTCTGGGATTCGACAAATTGTACATGAAGGGGCTGATCACGCTCGGGCGCGAGCACGGACGGCGCCTAGATCTTCGGCAAGATTCGCGGTTTCAGGTACCGGAAGGGTGGTCACGTAAGTGAAGAACCGGAGCCTGCAAAACAGCTCGACTGGCGAGTTCGAAATCGTGGAATACGCGGTGGGAAAGCCGGGCTTCCAGGATGCTGCGGGGTATGACCAGAGGCGGTTCGGGGGTCCCGCGAGCCGTTATAAGCAGACGGTCATGATGAACGCGATTACGGCGCTTATCGGGCCTCTCGAGGGCAAACGCATTTTGGACGTAGGGTGCGGCACCGGTAGAGGAGTTGTTAAGTTCGCGCAGTGCGCCGCGTTTTCGGTTGGGAGCGATTTTTCTCTGGATATGCTGTCATACGCGGCGCGGAAGGTAGCGGGAAACTCAACCTGTGCCTTTGTACGGGCGGTCTCACAGCAGCTCCCATTTTCCGATGCTGCATTCGATGTGGTGACCGCTCTGAATTTTCTCCACTTGTTCAAGGTCGAGACACAGCGAGCAATGATTGCTGAGATGAAGCGCGTTGTCAGGCCGGGCGGTATCATCGTCCTGGAATTCGACAATGCGTTGCAAGGCTTGGTGGTGGGTACCTACAAAAGGTGGCTTCGAGACGAGCGTGGCTCCTTCCCCTGGGAGATTCGATACGCGATTGGGGGAAATTGCCGCATCGTGAAGAAATTCGGGGCCGTGGTTCCGATAGCTTGGCGAGTGATGTCTCGGTTCCCCCGCCTATTCGTTCCCCTCGAACAGATGGCGTATTTCCCGCCATTCAATCATCTATTTCATCGAATTTACTGCAAGGTAGTCACAGACTCTTTTTAGTCTCGGTGTACGTCCCGCGGATCCCCCGGGAAACAACGCTGGTTTACGGTCCGAGTCGCTTTCGCAAACGAGAATAATGCTGCCCGAATCGGAACCACATATCGTTTCAATGACGAGAAAGGGAAACGGGACGCCCCCGCGTGAGGAGATGCCAACATGCTGCAGTAGAGCAGGCAGTAACCTCGGCATGCAGTCCGACAAGCATCGAGTTGAGCGCGGCCAGTGTCGGATCTTCGTGATAGGCCGGAGACGATTTCATGCGGATCATGATGGCTGAAATCGCGCGCAAACAGGGCGCCATCCGCTGGGCGATTTATGACCCCGATAATAGCTCATGTTCCCGGGATCAAAGTGGACATTCCGGAAGCGCTGTTTGTCCATCTAGTTCGAGACGGTCGGGATATTGCGCTTTCACTAAGAAAGATGGGCGGTTTTCGGCCTCCTCCCTGGGACCGAGCCTCCAGAAGTCTGCAGTCGATCGCGATAAACTGGGAATGGATGGTTCAGCAGGGACGGCAGCATGGGGCGGGCGATCCCGTCCGACTAGATGGAAGTTCGTTACGATACTTGATCGGCGAGCCGCGCCAGACGCTGAAAAATCTCAGCCGATTCCTGGACCATGATCTGAATTTACGATCTCATCCAGAGCACCGGTCTGGGAAGACTGCGAGAGTCTAATTCCGCTCTCAGCCCCCGCCTTGGATGTGGCCGACGGAGAATTACTTCCCGACCGGAGGCAGCGCCGCCGGCTTTGTTAACTGCGACGACGGAAATCGCGGCATCTACGAGTTGCTGCCGTCTAACACATACAAAAAACGACCAGAACAGATGGTAAAGATTTAGGGGGTGGACATCAGGACGCTGCAAGCCATGATCGGCGGAGGGGATCCGCCGAACACCCCCTAAAAACCTCTGCCGCCCCCGAATCGGTGACTTGCGAGGCCTAATCTCTGTCAACCGCAATGGAGCGCTGAGTGAACCGTAAAGGATATGGCATAGTCGATCGTGTAGCGATATTCTTATGCGAAGAGTAGCTACGTGCAGACTGGCGTGGTTGCTGCTCAAATCACCAGCAGCCATTTCCGAAGCTTCATGAGCGAGCTAAGGCTTTAGAGCAGGGTGGCAGCAATATGAAATCGCAACCGGAGTTGTTATTTGGGAAACGACGCTGTTCCTGCCGGCTCTATCGTCTCGTGAGCGTGGCGTGGCGTGCTTTGGTGTCCCTTGCTCTACTGAGTATGGCGATCTCCCGGGCTGCAAGCAACGATTCATCCAGCCCGGCGGAAAAGTCGTGCAACCCGGGTCCTTACTGCGCCCGGACCGATCGACGGGTTGAGCCCTATCCTAGAGATCCACTCCCCATAGGTGCTGCCGGGTCCACTGTCATCGATCCCAACTTTGGCTCGCGAATTTTGCGGCTTACGGATGCTAACACCGATGCCAAAAGGCCAAGTCAAAATTTTCAGAGCCCTGCGTCGGCGCAACAGAACAACTGGAACACTGCCAGCACCAATTTCTACGTGGTTGAGGCCGGAGGGAACTTCTTGATCTACGATTTCGATCCGGCCAAGATGACCGCGCGCCTGCGAGGTAATCCCGATCTAAAGTGGCGAGCCGAGCCTCAATTCAGCTACTCAAAGCCTAACCTACTTTACGGCATCATCACCGGATCTCCGGAATTTCAACAATACGACCTTACCAACGGCAAAATTACCATCCTCCACAAGCCCGCCGGATGCGTAAAGCTGGACTCCTCTGACCGTGGCTTCGATCCCTCAGTCAGCGCGGACGACAATCGTTTCATGGCAGTTATCGGTCCCCAGCAAGATAAGAATTATCTCGTCTATGTCTACGACCGACAGAAGGGGTGCCGCTGGCTGAACACTCAGACCGGCGAAATCGGAGGACAATGGGGGCCGAAGGGGATAACGCAGAGCAATCACTTCTTGATTCATGATGCTCGAATTTCAAAATCAGGGCAGTTCATCGCCATGGTGGGCGCCGGGCAGGCACCAACCATTTGGGAGCTCGACACTCTGAATGTCACTCCTTGCGAACGAAGGCCACCCGTTGCCTGCGGAGGACATCATGCGCTCGGTTATTCGCACATGGTCAATCCTGCAGGCGCAAGGCATCCGATGGAGCTGCTGGTTCGTCCCTTGAACAAAGTGAACGCCATTTCGAATGCGGTCCCCGATTTGGAGCCCACGCAAGGGTGGTATGACAAACACTTCTCCTGGAATAACGTTGACCCGCAGGATACGAAACCGGTTTGTTTCTCGAGCTACCGGCCTGATAACCCGGATACGCCGGGGACGCCCCCGAAAGTAGTCGGTCCCTGGGAAAACGAGATTGATTGCTTGGAGATGGACGGCAAGGGATCAAGAATCTGGAGGTTCGCCCATACCTACAGCACCGCCAAGAACGGGTTCTGGTCAACTCCGAGGGGGAACGTATCGCAGGATGGCCGCTTCTTTCTGTTCACTTCTGATTGGGAAGATCAATTGGGAAAAGCGCCCAACGGGAGGCAGTACCGCCACGATGTCTTTCTTGTCGAGTTGCGGTAATAGGAATTGATCTTGGATGCTCCGGAAACCATAGCCCAAGATCCGCACAACATGGCAGAGACGCCTCTGTCCGCCCCCGGCAGCAAAATGAAGAGCATGGATCGCTCCCTCGCCCGCAGTCTAGCCTGGCGAGCCGCGGCGGATTGGACCAGCCAGATCTTTAGTTGGGCTTCGTTCTTCATTGTTATGCGTCTGCTGACACCTGCCGACTTCGGGATCGCGGGCATGGCGGTGATTCTGCTTTCTTATCTTCGCTGGATAAGCGATTTTGGCATTCAACGAACCGTCGTTAATCTTCGCAATCTTGGGGAAGAGCAACTGGCGCAGTTGAATGCGCTTACTGCTTTGATGGGCTTTGCCGGATTCGCTCTCTCTGCCCTGCTGGCCAAACCCGTGGCGCTGTTCTTCAGAACTCCGGGCCTCGCCCCTGTAGTCATGGTGACCTGCTCAGCGCTGATTCCGTGGGGCTTTCGCGCGGTGCCGGAGGGTCTACTCACCAAGGATCTGCGTTTCCAATCAATCGCCGTGATCGAGGCAAGTTATGCCATCGTCACCGCCTTCGTAACCTTGGTTTTGGCTTTCCTGCATTTCGGATACTGGGCGCTCGCACTCGGTAACGTGATTGGCGTGGTGGTCCGGAGTATTCTCGTGATAAGAGCCCGGCCGTACAGGTACGCCACCCCGCACTTGGCCTCTCTGCGCAAAGCTCTGCTCTTTGGCTGGCATGTTCTAGTTTCGATGGTCGCTCAGAATTCCTACCAACGATTGGACAACGTCACGGCCGGCCGGGTTCTTGGGCAGCCTGCGCTTGGCGTGTACTCGATGGCCTGGAATTTGGCCAACGTTCCGCTGGAAAAAATAACCTCGTTGGTGACAACAGTAATTCCGAGCTATCTGGCAGCCGTGCAGGAGGATGCGGGTGCTCTGCGCCGCTATCTTCGTACCCTCACCGAGGCCATTGCGTTAGCGGCCTTCCCAGCCACAGTTGGGCTTGGATTGGTGGCGCGTGAACTGATTCCGCTCGCTTTTGGTCAGAAATGGCAGGGTGTCATCGGACCGCTGGAGGTTCTTTCGGTGTACGCAGCTTTCCGGTCGATTGTTGCACTGCTCCCCAAAATCTTGACCGCGGCCGGAAATCCCCGCTATGTAATGTGGAATGATCTTGCCGCGTTGGTCATCCTACCTATTGCCTTTTACGCCGGCAGCCATTGGGGAGTCATCGGCATTGCGTGGGGTTGGGTGGCCGCCTATCCAGTTGTGATTATCCCGCTTTACCGGAAAGTGTTTCGCACCATCAGCATGAAAACCGGCGAGTATTTTCGCGCCGTACGGCCTGCACTCGATGGCTCGCTCGCAATGGCAGCCGTAGTATTGGGTTTGAAGTGGGTTTTGCCCGCCTCGCAAGCTTTGTTGCCACGCGTGTTCCTGGAAGTTGCAGCAGGAGCGCTCACTTACACAGCTATCGTGATGTTCTTTCATCGGGAGCGCGCGCTGAATTTCATGCGACTTGCCAAAACCTTCCGGCGCAAATAAGCGTAAAGCGATTGTTCTTCGCTGCTCTGTCGGCGGAAAGAGCTCACACAGTGACCTCTTGGATTGCCGCAACGTTGTTAAGCATAAGTTTTGGGACACGGTAAGCTCCAAGAAGGTTGAAGAGAGGACTGCAGAATTTGAGGGCTGAGCTTGCACTTATGCGGCAACACTGCGACTATGCTCGGAACTAAGTTCGACGAGTGCGATGCCAAAACCCTTTTGATTCCGGGATAGCTCCAATTTGGCGAGGTGAGCAATCACATCACGACGAACCATGGGAGGAGGGAGTCTTGAGGGTTTGGTTCCCGCTGGAACGCCCAAATTATGGCATAGATATTTCGCGATGGACTGAGGCTGCTTGTGGCAGCGCATCGGTGAGTTCCAGCTCCGCCAAGCTGGCTAGCCGGCCGGCTTGAGTCCTGGTTTTCAGCCACAGCTTGCTGTTGAGGTAGATGAGGTATACCATCCGCATCCAGATTTCTTCGATTCCCACCTTCCTATTCTCCGCCGTTGTCACCAGCTCGTAGCCGAGATCTTCGAGGCACGTCCCGACCACCGCCTCAAGCGATGCCACCTCTTCCGGCGAAAGCTTCTTTTTCCACCGACCGACCGGGTTTTGCTGTCTCAGTTCTGGCTCCTCCCCGCGGAAGGAAGAGTTCGACTCCCGGAGGCGGCCCAGGTTCGCCGCCCTGATATTTTCATAGTCCAGATCGTGGTCCAAAAACTGTCCGATTTGTTTAAGCACTGCCCGCGGCTGAGTGACAAGTTCCTCGTAGTGAACCTCGATATAGTCCGACGAAATCACGCGCCCGTAGCGTCGTCCCGTGCGCACTATCCACTCCCAGTAAATCGCGGTCGACTGCAGACTTCTGGAGGCTCGGTCCCAGGGAAGAGGCCGAAAACCGCCCATCTTTCTTAGTGAAAGCGCAATATCCCGACCGTCTCGAACTAGATGGACAAACAGCGCTTCCGGGATCTCAGCCTTGATCTTTGGGACGTGGTGCACGTTATCAGGGTCATAAACTGCCCAGCGAAAGGCGCCCTGAACGCGCGCGATCTCGTCCATAGTGATCCGAATAAAATCGCCACCATTCCGGCATTCGCGCTCCACTCTGACGCTCAATTCCCCAGCGTCGAGACCCGACCTCCGGAACCCCTTGCTGCGCAGCCAGATCTGCAATAACTTCTTCCGATTCTCGAGTTTGTCCAGTCGGCCAACCCGGGGAATGAGGAGCTTGTAAACGGGAAGGTAGCCGCGATAGATGGCAAAGCCGCCGGCCGACATCAAGGTATCGTAGAGGAGATTGGTCCCGGACCGATGGCAGCCAATCACGAAGACAGGACACTTTCGCCGTTCCATGGTTCGATTGCTATTCAGCTATCTCCCGGAAATTCGCTATGGCATCTTCCCTGCCCTCTGAGCCTTAGGCGCACACTCAGTATAACATCATCGCGGTGCGGCGGTTTCGCCCACGCCCGTCGCCGGGTGCTGATGGATATTTCCTCGCTGAAGGAGAACCTGAAGAATGCAGTACATATTATCTCTTAATTATTTCTTATCCCCATCCTGCGCTGAACCCGCAATTGACCGAAGCTACGCTGAACGCGACACAGGAGTGCTGGCTACGTGCTCCTGACAGACCCAGCCTGCGGATTTGCCATCATTCAGTCAGAACCGTCAAGATCAATTTGATGGACTCCAGGAACCAGGTTTTCGCAAAAAGCCGATGGCGCCACCAGCCACGCGGCTGAAACTCGGGATCAGACACTCCATCTATCCACATGTGAACTGACGGAGCCTGCATCGAAAGAATCTTTGCCCAGATCATACCGGCACGGCGGGTGTGATAGTCCGAAGTCACGATCGCAACCGTTTGCCAGCCGTGTTCCTGGATGCAGTGGCTGAGATCGCGCGCCTCATCCTCGGTGGAGTTCACCTCCGTACCGGTCTCACAGAAATCCACGCGGTCTGCCAGTTCTCTTCCGTACACCCGCTCGAGAAAGCGATGAGCCGCCGGGGGAATCGGCTCATCCCAATAACTTCGTCGAGGAACACTCAGCAGAGCCCTGGCGGCAACTCCACGTTGCAGAAGACCCATGGCGCCGGCAACGCGCGAGCGCTCCCCCAAGATGGACCCCTGCAGCACGACGGCTGCGTCGACGTGAGCAGGCAAAGGATCGTGAGCAACGAGGATATATCCGCCCCACCGGAGAAACAGGCCTGCAATCGCGGTGATTGCAAGAATCGTCCATGCGATCCAACGAGACGCGCTTCGGGTTGGCTCCCCCGGCAACTCGCGAGGTTGTGATGCAACTTCCATTTTGAAAGGGCCCTCACGATTTTGCGTCCAACCGCAAGGCTTCGGGCAACCCGCCGTGAATCTTTCCATTCAATCCCAGGGAATGCGGATCGTGCCCGAATCTGCGACTTGTGCCGCGGTGGAATCAGGAGGCATGAATTTCGGCTGCGTGTTTCCCTCTTTGCCGCCAAGAAGGGAGCCGTAAACCGCCAGCCACTGCTCCCGCACTGCTGTCCAGCAATAGCGGCGCGATTCCTCATAGGCATTCGCTGCCAAACGCGAGGCTAACGCAGGTTCCCTCAAGAGCCGGACTACATTTCGCGCCAACGCTGACCCGTCACCCGGATGGGAGAGCAACCCCGTGCGTTCGTGTTCCACCAGGTAGCGCATGCCTTCCGGAGCCGTGGTCACCACGGGCGTTCCGGATGCGAAAGCTTCCAGCACCGAAACCGGCATATTGTCCAACCGGGATGCATTGATGAAAATATCGGCTTGGTCGTAATAGCGGCCGATTTCCTGACGGGAAGCTACTCCCGCGAAGGTCACCACCCCATCCAACCTGAGAGCCTTCACCAGGCTGCGAATCTGGGCTTCCAGCGGACCTTTCCCCACCAGATAGAGGCATGCGTCCGGAAATGCTCGCTGAACCTCGGCGAAGGCACGCACCACTACATCCAGGCAGTAATAAGGATGAAATCCGCGCGTGCAGACAAGATGAGGACGCACTGGATTCCGCTCCCGGAATGAAAACTGCGTCAGGTCGACGATATTCGGAACCATACTTGCTTCGAGTCCAAACTCGCGGAACACATCAACAAGGTATCTCGAAGGCACGACCAGCCCGCTCGCGCCCGCAAGAACGGGACGCGCGGTACGAAATCGTCGCAGATGGTCGCGAGCCTCTCCACTGCGGTAGTTGATGAGGGTTTTCTTTCCCCGCAAACACGCAACTAGGAATGCCGGAAAGGGTGCCAGCAAGAACGACCAATACGAGGCAGAGAAAATGTGAGCGATATCTACATCCTTTAGATGCTGCCACAGCGCAAGCCAGTAGATCGGTGCGCGAATTACGGTACGAACCACGGGTATGCGCTCTGCCCACTTCAGCCCTCGCGGGAACGTCGGATCAACCGGAATAAACCGGGCCTCCAGCTCGGAATCGTTCTGCCAGTACCGCAAAAGCAGATCCGCCTGCACGGCTTGGCCACCAACAAAACGCAGCGTGGGGGCCACGATTGCGACTCGTAATTTCCTTCTGCGCGAGGGACCTGCGCGCGCGGACAACGCCTTCGCGCTCCAGCCCTTCCGGCTTAAAAGTTCGACATAAAGATCCTGATACTGCCTCTGGATCCTTTGTACCGTGAAATTGTCCTTTGCAAACTGACGGGCGTTGTTCCCCAACCTGGCCCGGAGCGCGGGATTGCGGGCCATGCGTCTCACAGCGTCGGCTAAAGCTTCGACATCATTGAGCGGAACAAGAGCTCCGCGTTCTGCCGTGATCAACTCAGAATTGCCGCCAACCTGGGTCGCGATGACAGCCACGCCAGCGGCCATGGACTCGAGCACGACATTGGACAAGCTCTCTGACGCTGACGGCATCAGCGAAATGTCCATTGAGGCAAGGACCGCCGGAATATCTCTCCGATCGCCGAGAAATCGCACCCGGTCGCGCACGCCCAGTTTCTCGGCCTCCTGCTCGAGTTCCAGACGCAGCGGACCATCCCCTACGAGCAGAAATTCGACCTGCGCATGCTGGTCACGAAGGTGCGCCGCCACACGCAAGAAGACATCATGGTTTTTGTAGCGAGCGTTCATGCGAGCGATCATGCCCACACGAATAACCCCCGGGAGTCGGGGCAGTGCGGGCACTGATTCGGCAAAGGCCTGCCATGGCAGCGCGTTGCCGATCACCACTACCCGTCGCGGCGGGAGAGCTTCGTGCGCTAAACGATCGGCGGCGGCATGCGAATTGCAGACGACCACGTCGCAGCAGCGAAACACGGCAGCCTGCGCACATCGCTGGGCAGGCGTCAGGAGATCGCCGAGTTGCCGCTGGCTTCCGATTACGATTGGCACGCGCCCCAGCCGCGCGGCTGGGACCAAGGTCAGGTTCGAATAAAAATCAAACGCTTGCGCAATCGTGATCTCGTGCCGGTTGAGATGGCGGGCCAAGCGGAAACGGGTCCACCAAGACTGCAGTCCGTACAAACTACCGCCTAGCGGGAAGTGCGGCATCTTGCCCAACTCCTTCAGAAAGGGTCCTTGCGGCCGGATGCAGCTCAAATGAATCTGAAAGGCGCGGCGATCAAGACACCATGCCAGTTCGGAAAACTGGCGCTCGCTGCCTCCCGTCTCCAGGCTCTCAATCATTAGGAACAGGGCAGGACGCTGATCTACTTCGCGGGCTTGCCCGGAATGCGGAGCACCGTTGCTTGCCGGCGCGCTTGCCGGCGATGCACCATTACCGTAATCGCCCGCGGAACTCATCCAATCGCCTTGCGCAGCGACGCAGCGTGCTCCAGTTGCTGCTTGGAGTCCCTCATCCGGAAGCCCTCCAGGAAATTGCGATGCCACAGTTCGAACATCAGCAGGCGCCAGATGCGGCCGGAATGAACTCGACGTCCCTGGAAGTGTTCGTCGAGAAGTTGACGGACACCGCGCGGATTGAAGTATCCACGCTGCAAAGTCCGGGGCTCCAAAAGAACAGTGAGCAGCAGGTCTTTCAACTCGTTTCGAATCCAATGTACAAGCGGCAAAGCAAAGCCCTGCTTGCGCCGGTGGAGGACTTCCTTGGGTACGCCGACCCGTTCTGCCAATTTTCGAAGAATGTACTTTTGTCTATTCCCACGGAGTTTCCATTCCGGAGGCAGCCCGGTGACCCATTCCACCAACACGTGATCGAGAATGGGCGCCCTCACTTCGAGAGACGCTGCCATGCTCATCCGATCGACCTTGGTCAGAATGTCTGCCACCATGTAGGTCTTGGTGTCGACGTACAGCATCTGGCTCACCGGATCATGTGCCGGCGCGTTCTCGAAGTACCGGAGCATTATGTTCTGTGGGTCCTCAATGTCCCCAACCTTGGCCCGGAATGCGTCGGATAGCAGAGGCATTTCCCTCTCGAACGCGGGAAGGAACGAGATCGCGTCCACATACCGTTCCCGCCAAGGGAGCGACACGCTGTATGCGAATTTGCGCCCGTGCATGGAACCCGGAAGTCGCGGATAGAGCCGTTCCCGATACCAGTGCCGCATCCAGCCCGGAATATGCTCGAAGAATTGCCGGCGTGACTGGATCCGGTAGCGGCCATAACCAGCAAAAATCTCGTCGCCCCCGTCCCCCGACAAGGCCACAGTCACATGCTGCCGCGCCAGGCAGGAAACGTAGTAGGTCGGCAGCATCGAGGAATCGCCGAACGGCTCCTCGAGCGAACGCGTCAGCGTCTCGACCGTATCCACGACGTTCGGCTCCAGAACCAGTTCGTGGTGCTGCGCACCAAAGCGCTCCGCTACCAGCCTCGCGTAGTGTGATTCGTTAAAGTCATCCTGCTTGAAGCCGATGGCGAACGTCTTGACCGGCTTCGCGCTCGCCCGGGCCATGAGCGCGACCACCGTCGAAGAATCGGTGCCTCCGCTCAACAAAGCTCCGAGCGGAACGTCTGAAAGCAGCCGGATGCGCACTGCTTCGGTCAAGTGGTGTTCGAGTTCTTCCAGACACTCGGCTTCGCTCTTGGGCTGGTGCGTGCTGTATTGCGGCAGATCCCAGTATTTTTGCACTCGAGCCTCGCCACACCGAAACTCCAGAAAGTGGCCTGGCGGAAGTTTCTGAATAGGCTCAAACGCAGTAAGGGGGTCGGGAACATAGCCGAAGTACATGTACTGGAGCAGAGCTTTCTGGTTCACCCGGGCGAGTTCGGACGCTACCGCCAAAATCGCTTTGATTTCCGACCCGAAGTAGAGTCTCCCATTCGCCAGCGCATAATGCAGCGGCTTTTTACCCAGGCGATCGCGGGCCAGCAGCAACTTGCCTTCCTGCTCGTCGTAGAGCGCAAGACCGAACATCCCCCGCAGCTTCTGAAGGCAATCGGTACCCATCTCTTCGTACAGGTGGACAATGACCTCGGTGTCGGTGTGGGTGTAAAAGCGATGACCGCGGCTTTCGAGTTCGGACCGAAGCTCGGGAAAGTTATAGATTTCACCGTTAAACACCACCCAGATCGTCCCGTCTTCATTGAAGACGGGCTGATGGCCGCCGGCAACGTCAATAATGCTGAGGCGGCGCATACCCAATCCGGTACCGTGCTTAACGAAGATTCCCTCATCGTCCGGACCACGATGAACAATGGCCTCACACATCCGGTGGATGGTTTCCGCCTCAATCCGATCTCCGGCTTGGGCGCTGACGATTCCCGCGATTCCGCACATGCGCTATCCCCTCAATACAATCCCGGACCCACTGCGCACTGACTCGGCCCAGGTCCGGATCGGCTTCAGCCGGTAGTCCCGGTAATCGCCTGGGTTGCCTTCCCGACCGTCACATGCGGCCAGAATGATGTTGACCATCTCCCGCGCGGAGACAAAGTGCAAGACTTCCCTTCTCTCCTCCGCCCCTTCCACCAACTCGCGAAGAAACTGCCGCATGGGTTGGCCCAGCATTGCTTCTTCCTGAGTCGGATCCATCCCGTGGCAGTGCAATTTGATGAACAGCCAATCGGCCCGCCCGTGTACCGTGATACCTGCTTTCTTCCACAAATGAAGCCGGCGCAAGCTTGCGGGGTTGGGGCGAGTGAGGGCGCCGGTCTCGATGCTCCATTGCCGGCCGGTGCCTGAGGCAAGAGACAATATCAGGGGCCCTTGCACGATCAGCGGAAAAACACGAGGAGCCTGTCCCTTCTTCAGGTTACGACCCCTTCGGTGCGGCGCCTGTTGGCTCAGCGGTCGCCCGCACTCATATAGCGAATTGATTTTCGCTGTCTGGGCGCGATGAAATACGCCGGTCGGCAGCGTCAGGTCTGCGTAGCATCCAGTATCAGCAAGCACCTGCATCTCGGAATCCACTCCGCAGCCGCGTCCGCCGTTGGAATTCGCCAGGGCGAAGTTGCCATGAACAAACGCGTAACGCGGGGAGGGGTCATGGTCGAAACAGCTCAGAGATCCGTGCTCAAAAGCAAGCGCGTTTCGGAACTGGCTGAGCATAAGAGCCGTGTTTTCCGCGGTGTCGGGCTCGAACGCTCCGTGGTGGAGATGAATCTCGATCTCTCCGTATCCCCGATGGCAGTGCCTCGCCAATTGCGCAATAAGGTCTCTCTGGTATTGCTCGGCCGGATAAAAATAGGTATGGACGAAGGGCCGGCCCTCATTGTCCCGCCATTCCTCCACCAAGTGGGGATACATCTTGCACCAGCGCTCCACCCGTCTCTCCTGCTCGGCATGCGGGGCTCGCGCCGCTCCCTGCCCAGGCACAATGGCCGGTTCAAAATGATCGGCAAGCGCAAGAATCAGGTGAACGCGGCCTCGGGGCGAACGCCGCATCACGCTCTGCCAGCAATGACTGGGAAGCCAGCGTAGCGCGTACGACAGCTTCCTGCCTACGCTCACACTTCCACTCCGGGTGCAACCAGGATAGCTCTCGGGTTGATCTCTCGGTATGGAGTTCATGCCAGAACCATTGTTGCGAGTCCAACCGGTGTTCACGATGTATGCAACTTGAGATCAGCATTTGGTGCCGATTCATTTGCGACTGGTTTCGCAACTTTGCGGCCACGAACGCCGATGGCGACATCGGCGACACTCAGGTCCCCCAGCCCGCATCGCTCGAACCAGCGGAAGACCTGGGCATACGTGTGTTTGGACTGATACTTCGGAGAATACCAGTCAAACGTGTCCAGTATCCTCATTTCTGAACAGGGGTGGCGGTTCACCGGGAACACGTGGTGCACCAAGCCGGCGAGCGGCCTCCCCACCAGTGGAATGGCACACAGGAAACGATCGAAACCGTAAAAGAAAGGCACTGCCACCCGAAGTATCCGGAGCAGCGTTGGAGCCGGCATCCGGCGCGTAAACTTCCGGTAAATGTCACTAAACCGGTACCATTTGTTATAGCCACTGTATAGCCAGACAGCCATTGTTCCCGCGGGCTTCAGGTACTTGGGTAAATTGCTGAAGGCTGTCTCACAATCCGGAGTGTGATGCAAAACACCAAGGCTGTAGATGCAGTCAAAGCTCTCCGGCGCGAAGGGTAGCGCAAACACGTCTGCCTGCAGGGCTACAAACTCTCGATCGGCAAGATTGCGAGCGGCAACCTCCGCTGCCACGCTGAGGTCGATTCCAACCACGCGGCCGCCCCAACGGGTAACAACTTCTGCGAAGCGGCCCATGCCGCAGCCCACGTCCAGAACGAGTTTTCCCTTCACGTCTTCCGGCCTAAGGCCTGTCTTGCGGATCAAGTCGGGTTCCGATTCATATTTTCCCGCATGATCGAGCTGGGTCTTATCAAACCGGTGCCACTGGTAGCCGAAACTGTCCGCGTAGTCCTGCTCAGCCACAAATCTCGGTACTCCACGCACAATCGGGAACCTCTGCCCGCATGCCGAACAGGTGTATGCATCGTCCTGCTGCGTGAGAGGAGCGCGGCAGGAGGTACACCGGAGCATTCCCAACAGGCTAGTGCACAGGCGTGAGTTCATTCGACCGATGTCTCCCATAAGCCTCAGCAAACTGCTTGAATCTGCGGGACACTTTCGACGGCAGGACTTCCGCGGCGTCCTGCTCTTTAACAATTGCCATTAGGGCCGAGCTTTGGGCGACTGCGAAATATAGGAAAAACTGATATGCCTCGGGCGCAAAGAGGGCTCCCACCGCAAAACCGACCAGCGAGCTATGCAGAGCCCCGACAAACAGCGTGGTGTGCAAATCCAGATCCCGCCTTCGCCGCAGCGAGCTTAAGTTGGCGAAGCCTCGCTGGAAGATCATGAGATAAAGGATTAGAACGGGAATGCCACCTTCCACACCAATCTCCAGATAGGCGTTGTGGACTTCCCTCCAAACTCCTGAATAGTTGGCAAAACACCTGATCCCAACCCCAAACAGCGGGTGGTGCTCCATTCCTTCAAGACTTTTGAAGTAAAGAAACTTCCGTTGCTCATAGGAACCGTAGGCGCTGCGCACCTCCGTATTCACATCGTCGCTGTAGATAGTGGCGAAACGGGCACGAAGAAGGCCGCCGGCCAGCAACATCAGCGTGCCCAGCACGAGCACGGCCGCAACGATCAGCTGTGGCCGCTTTCCTCTTATTCCGAAGTGCCACAGACAGACCGCACCGGAGATCACCAGATCAATGAATCCTGCCCGGGAGGCGGTGAGAAACAGTGCCGTGGCCATGGCCAGCATGGCGCAGACCCAGACCAACTTGGGGAGCAGACCCTTGGCCGTCAACAGGAGGGCCAGGCAGAGAGGAAGTGACAGAACGATGGCGAATGCCAGATCGTTCGGATTCGAGTAAATGCCACCCAAAACACCGTCTAGCCTGGGAGTGTTGTGTCCCTTCACTAATGAAACGAAAGCGATCACCGCCACCGAAGCTGCTTGGATGTAAATTACGCGGCGCAGCCGGGAAAAAGTCGTGACCAGCATGAAGGTAGCAACCCAGGCCACGTAAACTTTGGAGAAATCCACAGCGTGGAAAAAGGCCCCTCCGGGCCACACGGGAGACAACAATGCAGATGCCACCAGCAGACCAATCAGTGCGAGCAGATAACCAGCTTCCCTCGGCAAGTCCCGGAATTTGCGTTGCGCCCTGCCCAGACTCATAAACAACGATACAAAGGCAAATATGGCGGTAACCTTCGCCAGCGGAATGTGATTTAACCCAGGAATCCAGTCCTCGGGCCGCGCACAGTAGACGAAATAGAACGCGCTCAGCCAGAAAAAAGCGCCGCTGAGCAGTTCCTTGTTCCGCAGCGGCCTGCCTGTGAAAGCTTTCTCTTCAGTCGCCATGAAGACTCTCATTCCGCAACATGTGCCTAGAACTTCGACAGTTCATTTGAGAACGTCCACGATCAGATTGCCTGCGGTCATCTCCACCAGGGATGCCAGCCTCCGTTCGATTCGCCCGAGTGCTGGCGCCCGGCCCAATATGGCTCGCGCCTTAGTGACCTTGACTACTACATTGCGAAACCCTATCAATCGGCAAAGCTCACGAATGATCTCCGCAGTCTTGGCACGGTAGTAGCCGGATAAACAGCTCCCCCTTTTCGTTTCTGAATAACTGCCGTCGCCAACCACACCTTGAGGTCTTGGGGAGCCAGCGCGCAAGCCGTACAAGTCAGCCGCCCTCTCCGTTTTCCTTGTCTTGCCGGTTTGCTGCTCGATATCTTGTGCTGCGCTTGCCACGTCAGCCCTCGATTTGTTCAATGGTTGTTGATCGTCCCCAAGCTGCCTTGCGTCCTACCGCAAAATTAGCGAAAGCCACTACAGCGGCTGTGTTCAGCAATACGAATGTGCGGGCCGCATCGGTGACGCGCCCGAAGGCACCGCGTCGTAAAACGTGCACCAACCCCAGAAGACTCAATGTGTAAAAAGCGAGTTGCAAGATCGCAGCACCGTGATAGAACACTCCGGGCGTCACAAGGGATGCCAGCAGCGTGGCCAACAACGCGAAGGGAACCACCAGCCGTAGCAGTTTATGACTCACAAATTGAAATCGAAGCGGATTCGCGCTGCTCAGCAGCCAAGGCGCAAGCTGCAATAGCTGATAATTCCCACTCAACGTCCTCACTTTGCGGCTAAATTCCCGGGCCGTTCCCTGGTCCGGCGAGTCCCATGCGCGCGCCCGCGGATCGAAAATTACCCGCGCACCCCGCCGGACCACGTGCATCGGGATATACACATCGTCCAAAATGGTTTCAGCCGGGACCCTGACCAGCAATTTCCGGCGAATCGCATAGATGGCGCCAGTCGCGCCCACAACCGAACCCGCTGCCGATTCCAGTTCCCGGACCGCTTTCTCAATCCTCCAGTACACGCCCATTCCTTGCTCTGCTTCCCCTGTTTCAGGGTCTCCCAGCATTAACTCGCCACTCGCGCAGCCTATCTCGGGATCCGCGAAGTTTTCTACGAGCACGCGAATCGCATCCGGTTCAATTTGCTGCCGGGCATCCGTGAATACCACAATTTCTCCGCGAACCGAGCTCATGGCGGCATTCAATCCAGCGGCTTTACCCTGTTGCTGCGGATTGAAAATTACCCGCATATGTGGATCGGCCATGTGCTCGGACAGAATCTGGTTGGTGGTGTCGGTCGAGCCATCCGATACCACGACAATTTCCAGCAACTCGGCGGGATAATTCAGCTCCAAAAGGTTCCGCAACTTGCGCAGCAGTACTTTTTCCTCATTGTGAACGACCATGATGATGGACAGAAAAGGGATATACGGGCCGCACCGCACCCGCTTGCGGCACCAGCGGCTTCGGATCCACAGCCACAGCGGATACCCAAGATAGGTGTAGGCAATGAGCGCCGCGGGCATCCAGAAGACCCACTTCATTGCGCACCCCGGCCCAAAATCACAATCTTGATGGTATGGAACATGATGAGCAGGTCTAGACCAATGGACGCATTCTTGATATAGAAGAGGTCGTATTGCAGCTTCTCTTTGGCGTCATCCAGCGTGTTGCCATACTTGTAGCGGACTTGAGCCCAGCCAGTGATTCCTGGGCGTACAACATTGCGTACCGGGTAGTATGGAATCTCTTTGGTGAGCCACTGGACGAATTCGGGACGCTCCGGCCGCGGGCCAACAAATCCCATATCGCCCTTCAGCACGCACCAGAGCTGCGGAATTTCATCCAGTCGCGAACTGCGAAGGAAGCGTCCAACGCGCGTGATGCGTGGATCATCATCGGTCGCCCAGGTCGCTCCTTTGTCGGCTTCTGCGTCTTCCCGCATGGTGCGGAACTTGTAGCAAAAAAAAGCGCCCCCCCCAAGGCCGACCCGCTTCTGCCTGTACAGGACGTGTCCGGGTGAATCCAGCTTAATGGCTAAGATCACAAACGGGATGATGGGTGAAACGATCAGGAGGAGCACAGCGGACGCTATAATCGACAACAACCGGCGCAAGACCATTAACCCGCTGCTGAAACTAAAACCCTCGGCGAAAATCAGCCAGCTCGGATAGAGCTGTTCGACTTCAATTCTGCCGGACATTTTCTCAAGCCAGGATGTAGCTTCTTCAATCTTGACTCCGTTGAGCCGTAGTGACAGCAACTGCTGAACCGGAATCGTTCCGCGCCGGTCCGGCATCGCGACAATAACGCGATGCACGCTGTGCTGATTTGTTAGCTCTGTGAGGTGCGCCGCAACCGCGTCCAGGGTAAACGCTCCCTCCATGGTGCCTGTCCAGCCGACCACTTCCACCCCGAGTTCCGCACGCGTTCGCAAGCCTTGCACAAGTCGTTGCGCGCGCTCGCCGGTGCCGAGCACATAAACCTTCTCGCGCAGGTAGGGCTGTTGCGACAACCAGGCATAGATGCTGCGCCACCCGAACAGCGCGAACGCGAGAATAATCAGGCCTACCAGCGATGAGTCACGCCGGGGGAGAGAGCTTGGGAAGAAGGAAATGATGAGCGCTAGTGTCAGCGCTACCAGCCCGAGCACTAGCAGTAAACGGAAAGTTTGTTCCCACTTCTCGGTCACGCTTGACGGATCGTAAAGATCGAGCCAATGCGAAAATAGCAGCACAATCAGCGTCACCACCAGGAGCTTGTAATAACCGTACTCAAAATTCAGCTCGATATAACTGTCTTCACGGTATTGCAATACCGTTCCCAGGACGAAAGAAATCCACACGATGATGGCTTCGCCTGCCAACAACACGAGTGTGCGGACGGGATAATAGACTTTGAAGAGCCGGATCACGCTCTACCTCCGGCCGTCTCCTTGGGAGTTGGGGTGGCCATAGGAACTGTAGTAATACTGCGTGTATGACGAACCTACATCGATGCCATTCAGAACCACGCCAACCAGCGATGTATCGCGAAACTCCTCGCGAGCTTTGCGGGCAATGTCAAATGGCGTTGCATTGGAACGCACCACAATCAGTACGCCATCGCAATAATTGGCTAGTAAGCCGGCATCCGAAACAGGAACGGCCGGCGGCGAGTCGATGATGATCCAATCGAACAGCGGCTCCACCCGGTTGAGCAAGAATTTCAGCCGGCCATTGGCAACCAGTTCCGCCGGACTCGAAACCGTGCGCCCGGAAGGAATGAAGAAAAGATTGTCCATGGGGCCGCGCTGAATGACTCCAAACTCATCCACCTCCCCCAACAGATACTCGGAGAGGCCCGGACTGGAACCTGTTCCCAATACCTGATGCAAGCGGGGTCCGCGCAGGTCACCATCAATCAGCAAAGCCCGCCGCCCTTGCTGCCGCACCATGACCTGTGCCAGGTTAGCAGCCACGAAGCTCTTGCCCTCCTTGGGCAGCGAACTGGTTACCAGAACCTTCTTCAAGGACTGCTTTTCCCGCATCTGGTATAGGCGGGAGCGCAGAGTGCGGAATTCCTCCATCCCGTAACGCTGCTCGTCATCGGAATTGAAGAACAACATAGTCTTCGAATCGGGCGACCAGCGAGCTTGGGCGCAGCGCGCCAGCAGCGTGTCGAATGTAAACGACGAGACAAATGACGGCATCGCTGAGACTGCTGACGGCGTGTGCTCGACGGCTGGCGCGACTGCCGTTGCTGCGGGCTCATTTACCATCTCTGCGATCGGGGCCGGCTCGATACTCCCACCCTGCGATGCAGCACGCTGTTCTTCCGCTTTTTTTAATGCTTCGTGAATTCGGCTCATAATTTCCTTTCTTTGGCGAGCTCTTGGTCTGAGTGGCGCAATCGGTCAGCCAGAGTCGCCAAAGTCCTCAATGCTTCGACCAAATCGAATTTTTCCGCAGAACTCGCTTGCGGCGGCGTAGTTAAAACCTGGGATGTCGTGTTATCACCCAGGTCGAAGTCGCGGGCTACGGCATCCACCATTTCGGCGCCCACCGTGTTCTGCTGGTCCACGAACGCGCTCACCAGGCAGTGTTCGCAGATCAGGTTCACCACACGTGGAATGCCATTCGAATAACGATGGATAGCCATCAAAGCTTCAGGACCAAAAATCTGCCGTCCATTCGATCCTGCAATACGCAGCCGCTGGCTCACGTAAGCCTTGGTCTCTTCAAGCGACAGCGGATGCGTTTTGGCGCGCAGCGTCAGCCTTTGACGTAATTGCCGCAACTGGGGCTGCTTGAGTTTCTGGTCCAGTTCCGGCTGGCCGACCAGAACGATCTGCAAAAGTTTCTCCGTGAAGGTCTCCAGATTGGTCATCAAGCGAATCTCTTCCAGGACTTCATCGGAGAGGTTCTGTGCCTCGTCCACAATCAGCACCGCCGTTTCTCCGGCGCGGTAGCGGTCCAGCAACCAGTTGTAGAGCCGAAGAAGAATCTGGCTCTTGGACCTTGAGTCGCATGCAATGCCGAAATCCGCCATCATGTAATCCATGAACTGCGGCACATTCATCCGCGAGTTGAAGATGAACGCGGTCGCCACCTGTTGCAGCCGAAGCCATTCCAGGAGCTTGTTGATGAGCGTCGTCTTGCCGGTCCCCACTTCGCCGCTCAATAGGACAAAGCCCTTACGGCTCTGGATGCCATACGTCAGGCAGGCCAGCGCTTCTTCCGTGTGCCGCGTCAGAAACAGATAACGTGGGTCGGGATTGACATTGAACGGATTGGCTCGAAGTCCGAAAAATTCCTTGTACATTGAGTGTTAGACCTCTACCGTCCGCTCTTTTTCATCAGATGTTTTAGATCGAATTCTGAACCTGCCATTTCCGTTCCGCGCGACCGAGTCCGGGTTTACCCAAGGCAGGGAAACCAGCATGGGCAACTCCATCGCCGCCAAAACGTCCTGCTCGGTGCGAATCGATTTGTCACGAAGTTCCATCCACAACGCCAGAGCCAGGCCGATGGCCAGCCCGGCGCCCAATCCGCCACCGGTAAACAGCCAGCGATTGGGGAAGCTTGGGGCATCGGGCAGGTTCGCCGGGTTGAGCAGTCTCATCTGCTCACCTTGCTGGCCACGCTCCATGTCGGTCTGCATAGCGGACTGACTCTTCTTGGCCAGCAGATCGTTGTAGAACCTCTGCGCCGTGTCGTAGTCGCGCGTCAGTAACTTGTATTGCTCCTCGACCGCGGGGCTCAGCGCCACTCGGCCCTGGTAGGCGCGAATCTGCTCCTGCAGGCGTTGCTGATCGCGCGTGGCCTGGGCGAT
>WNGJ01002290.1_pt1 | contig 26412 bp, 22 predicted proteins | sample 5400611 | NCBI WGS metagenome assembly WNGJ01 (sample SAMN13153375, study PRJNA577476) | soil metagenome | isolation source: 40 cm soil or saprolite under Garry oak tree replicate 1 | place: USA:California | collected 2016-06-15
TCTTAAGGCCGACAGCTTCACCTTGACAGCTATTCCACCGGAAGTCGATGGCAAGGTTGTGAATGCTGTGTTCACGGCGCCCGGCGGGCAAAAAATCTTTCTATTCCACGGTGAAATCTAGCCCTAGATCGCCTGCCAGCCCATATGTAAGTATGGAAGGTGCTCTCTCCGCCATTCGCTTTGCTCGAGAGCATGACATTCCATTCCTGGGAACCTGTGGCGGCTCCCAGCATGCCATCATCGAATATGCTAGAAATGTCCTTGGTCTCTCCGGAGCTGATCATGCCGAAACCAATCCATCAGCGTCACAGCCACTGATAGCTCCACTTACGTGTTCACTTGTCGAGGTGCAAGATACCATTTACCTGAAGCCAGGGTCCCGTATCGCCGCTATCTACGGAAGAACTGAAATTGTTGAAAGCTATCACTGCAGTTATGGCCTTAATCCTCACTACCATTCTTTGTTTGAACAGGGCGGGATGAGCATTACCGGCGTGGATGCCAACGGCGAGGCCCGCGTTATCGAACTTGCCGGGCATCCCTTTTTTGTGGGCACACTCTTTCAACCGGAACGCACGGCTTTGGCAGGCGTAGCACATCCACTTATCATGGCATACCTGCAGGCAATTACCGAAGCATTGCCTGCAAAGTCTAAAAGTTGAAGGTATCCATCATCCCCAGCGAATCAGCCCCATGTCGTGCTTACCGGCAAGCTCCGGGTGGCTTGGGAGAACACGCACGCCGTAGGCAATGCTGCCGCTGTGGCCGGGTTGCAGGCTCGCATCGTAGCGATAGGAGCCATCCGCTTCCTGCTTTGTGTACTTCATGGGTAGCGTATGCTGTGGCACAACCTGCTCATTAGTGGTTTCACCGTAAACGAGTTCGACGGCCAGGTCTTCAGGTCGCAGGTTCCCTGGCCTCACCCAGGTGCTCACGTCAACTTTTTCACCAAGGCTCAGTTGCCCATCCCGGCGTCCATCCACGTAGACTTCCAGGCGCGGCCAATCCGCTTTCACCCTGTTTTTCCAGGCTGCCAGCACCCGCGCCTGCTCGTAGCGGTTCTTCTCAATCAGCATGCCTTGCTGAATCTCAGGAACGTAATAGCGCGTAGTGTATTCCTTCACCATCCGCCGCATACTGAAAGTCGGAGCGCAGGTACGAATCGCTTCCTTCATCACGGTCACCCAGCGGTGTGGGATACTGTCCAGCCCCTGGTCATAGTAGGTTGGCACAATCTCTTCTTCCAGTAACTGGTACAAGGAAAGGCTGTCGGCCTCGTCCTGTATATTCTCGTTATGAAACTCGCGCTCTTCACCGATTGCCCAGCCGTTCTTACCGTTATATCCCTCTGCCCACCAGCCGTCGAGAATACTACAGTTTGGCTGCCCGTTCAAAGAGGCTTTCTGGCCGCTGGTGCCGCTGGCCTCGTGTGGACGGATGGGGTTGTTGAGCCACAGGTCTACCCCGGAGACCAGGTAGCGTGCCATATCTATATCGTAGTTTTCCAGGAAAACGATCTTACCCCGGAACTCGTCAGCGCGTGAGAAGCGGTAGACCTGCTCGATCAAAGCTTTGCCCGGCTCGTCGGCAGGGTGCGCCTTGCCTGCGAAAACAATCTGTACGGGAAAGTTCGGGTTATTGAGAATGCGGCGCAAACGATTCATATCGCGAAAGATGAGGGTGGCTCGTTTATATGTGGCAAAGCGCCGCGCAAAGCCGATGATGAGCCCGTTTGCATTGAGCATGTCCTCAAATTCGGCCATCTGGACCGCTCCTTCACCCAGCCGCAGGTGTTGCTGCTTCAGGCTGCGCCGGACGTAAGCAATCAGCGCACCTTTCCGCTTCATATGCGTTTGCCACAACTCCTCGTCGGGAATATCCATCACGCGCTTCCACAAATCCGGCTCGTCCACGTGCTCTTCCCAATCTTCTCCCAGGTAGCGCTTGAATAGCGTGTTCATCTCCGGCGAGATCCAGGAAGGGGAATGTATGCCGTTGGTAATCGAGTCGATAGGCACCTCGTCAACATCGACGCCTGGCCACAAGAACTGCCACATCCCCCGCGAGACCGCTCCGTGCAATTTACTCACGCCGTTGTGCTGTCCCGTCAGCCGCAGCGCGAGTACAGTCATACCATAGGTCGGCCCGTAGCCGTGATCCTCGCGCGCCACCTCCATAAACTGGTCGCGGTTGAGCCCCAATTGTCCCCAGTAGGAACCAAAATACCTGTCAACCAGATCGTAGCTGAAAGTATCATTGCCTGCAGGTACAGGCGTGTGCGTCGTGAAAAGCGAGTTTGCAGCCACTACCTCGCGTGCCTCGTTGAAGCTCAGGCCCGAGGCAACCAGTTCCCGGCATCGCTCCAGGTTGAGAAAAGCGGCGTGTCCTTCATTGATATGCCACGCGGCTGGTGAGATACCTAGTGCTCGCAATGCGCGTACGCCGCCAATGCCCAGCACGATCTCCTGGGAAATGCGTATCTCGCGGTCTCCCCCATACAGCCTCGCTGAGAGTTCCCTGTCGTTCGGCGTATTGGGGGGGACATCAGTATCCATCAGATACAGCGCAATGCGCCCCACCTGTAATTTCCACACCTTCGCGTGTATGCGCCGTCCGGGTAGATCGACGCTAATCATCACCTCGTTACCGTTTGCATCGCAGGCAGGAACAGCCGGGGCCTCCGAGAAATGTAACTTGTCGTAAAATGCTTCCTGCACACCCTCGCGTGTAATTCGCTGGTGAAAATAACCCTGTGGATACAAAAAGCCTACCCCCACGAAGGGCAGGCCAAGGTCGCTCGCCTCTTTGCAGTGATCACCGGAGAGAATACCCAGACCGCCGGAGTAAATAGGCAGCGCCTCGTGCAGTCCAAACTCTGCCGAGAAATAAGCAATTGTTCGATCTACCAGTTCTGGATAGTTGCGTGAAAACCAGGTCTCCTCACCACGTGGATGCATGTAGCGATCAAAATCTTGCAGGATGTTGTCATAGTGCGGCAAATATTCAGGATCATTGGCCGCTTTCTCCAGGTATCTTGGCTCTACCTCGCTGAGAAAGTGCACCGGGTTATGCCCAACACGTTCCCACAGTTCGGGGTCAAGTTTTCTATAGAGCGCGCGAGCCTCGGGGTGCCAGCTCCACCACAGGTTATAAGCTAACTCATACAATCGGCTGATGCGGGGAGGCATGGTTGGGAAGACGGTCACACGACCATAAACTTTCACAGAACTACAATTCCTTTCTTCTTCGCAGGCGCTGTGTCTTCTCTGAACAGTATAGCGCGTGGACAAAATGAGGTCAACGTGGAGTCACACCTGATTGCCCTGACGCCTGATTTATTTTATACTGGCGGAAAGAAAACGATAGTGCTATGTGCAGTGCAGAAAGGCAAAAAAACTATGCCGAGGCGCAGCAATAACCTGCCGCGTAACCGCGTGAGGATGCCCGGTCTGGATGTGCAAGTCCCCCATACTCCTATCAGCCCTGAAGAGCGGCCAACGGCCTCACGGTCGCGCTTGATAAGTGGCATTGCGGGAGGTATATTGTTCGCCGCCGGAGTAGCGTGGCTCGCCTGGCTCCTGACTCATCAAAATGCAAGACCGGTTGTGCCGGTATTCCCCACGCCTGGCCTCGCTCCAACCCATTCCCCGGCGGTACAGGTTTCGCCGTTACTCGCAGCCGGTATCACGTTAGGCAAACCCTTACAGCCATCAGCACTGAATCAGCAGCAGGCGCTCCTGATCGCCAGCGAACTTGAGCCTGATGCCGCTGTTAATGCGAAAAACACCACCACACAGTACGTCCTCTTGAATTATACGAATAGAAGCACACCTGCCGTACATCCCGACATGACAGGCTATCCTGCCTGGATGATACTCTATCAAAATATCCCGCTGCAGCCCGGCGATGCCTCTGTTGACTCTACTCCCTTCCCGCAGTCCCACCACGACCTCTATGTCTTCCTGGACGCCAATAATGGCAAGGAACTCCTGGCAATTTGGGTATAGCAGCTTAACTATCGTGCATCTTGATCCAGCCGTGCCGCAGCGCGTGTACAACTGCCGCAGTGCGATCATTCACCGAGAGCTTTTTGAGGATGGAAGTGATGTGGTTCTTCACCGTCTGATCGCTGATCTTGAGGGACTTGGCGATTTCTTTGTTGCTGTTGCCACGAGCGATATAATCCAGAATCTCCACCTCGCGGCTCGAAAGCGGTGAATAGAGGTCTTTTGTTGCCGTTTCCTCTTCCTCCACTGCCAGCTCACGGAACGACTTGAGGACGCGGCTGGCTAACTGTGGTTTCGAGAGTACGTCGTCATTGATTAAATATTCTCCGCGACTGACTTTCCGCACAGCTTCCTGCAGATCCTCAGGCAGGATATTGCGTGTGTAGTAAGCGGCCGCCCCAACCTTGATGGACTGAAATAGCCTCTCCTCGTCGTCCGAAGGCGTGAGGACAACTATCGCCATGTGTGGCACCAGGTGACGCATTTGCTTTACTACGTCGAGCGCATCAGTGGCTGTGAGGCCTGCATCGATAATCACGACGTCGGGACTGCCTGTACGGGTCAATTCCAGTATATCGTCAAGATCAGTGGATTCTCCGATAATCTCACAATCCCCCATGTGCTCAAGTGTTGAGCGGATGCCACAGCGATACAGGGGCTGTTCCTCGATAATAATGACATGTATCGTTTCCATACAAATCCATCCTTGCGCAGCAGAGCAGTTCAAGAGGGGGGCCTGCCGCGATACTTTCTACACTCCTGTATATCCAATCATGCAAATACAACGCTTTCCCCCACGCGTTGATGAGGAGATAGGTGGGGAATAACTGTTGCATTATTATACACACAAAATCTAATATAAACAATCAATGGCGACAGGCATGACTTATATGGAAGACTGGGAGAATCATAAACGCTAGATGCGTTCCAGGCGGCGTAATGTGGAATTGATGCCTGTGCGCAGGCACTCGATAACCCCCCTGCCTGTGACCGCAACCGACTCGAAGCTCGGTTTGCGATAAAGGTTAAGGTATTGCTCCAGCACAGATATCGGCAGTATATCCTGCAAATCGCGCTTATTCCACTGCATGACCAGGGGAAAATCTGTAATATCCTTGTTCATACGCCGGAGCTGCTCTTGTAGTTCATTCCAGCTTTCGATATTCTCCTGCAATTTGCTGACCTGCGAATCGGCCACAAAGATCACACAGTCAGCGCCTTTGAGCACCGAAACTCGTGTCTGCTGGTACAGCACCTGGCCGGGAACAGTGTAGAGTTGGAAACGGATTGTGAAGCCGTGCACCTTGCCCAGCTCAAGTGGAAGCAGATCAAAGTAAAGAGTACGCTCAGTCTCGGTATCAATTGAGACCATATCGCCTACATCCTTCGGATCAACAACTCTATGTATATAGTGCAGGTTGGTAGTCTTGCCACACAAACCGATACCGTAGTAGACGATCTTACAGTTAATCTCCCGTTTGGCCATGTTAATTAGGGACATATATAGTTGCTCTCCTGCCTGCTCTTACGCTCCACCCAATTCCGGCCAAGAATTCCCGCCTTGAGATGTGGGGTCGTTGAGGTCTGATGTCCTGCGTACTCACTCGTTATGGTGAGAAGCTCTTATGCCTCTCATTGCTACGGGACAGTATACTCTATTTTGTCAAACTGTTCAAATAGCTGGCAGGCGGCTTCACCGTATCTGACTGCCAAACCTGAACTATACAGAAGGTTCGTTACTTTGCTCTCATGCCTCTCATGACCCTTTCTATCTGAGATCACTTATCGGCCCCCTTGCAGGAAGCTCAACCAGAAGTAGTACTTTTGGGGGCGCTCGCCTTCTAGAGGCCGGTTTACCGCGCCCTATAGGCACCATTGACGAAAGCCTCCGAAAGGGGCTAGACTTATACATACAGTGAAAAATATCATAACATACTTAAAGATAATGTGAGGTCCAGGAAGCAATGACTACGGATACCCTTGCTACTACAGACTTCGAAGTCGTCATCGGCTTAGAGGTCCACTCGCAACTGCTCACAAAAAGTAAAATGTTCTGCACGTGCAGTACCGACTACGCGAATGCAGCGCCAAATACACATGTCTGCCCCGTCTGCATGGGCATGCCTGGTGTCTTGCCTGTAATTAACGAACAGGCCGTCGCCTACACCATCATGACAGCTCTTGCGCTCAACTGCTCAATTCCCGAGTACTCCAAGTTTGACCGCAAGAACTATCCTTATCCAGACTTGATGAAGGGCTATCAAATCTCGCAGTACGATATCCCCCTGAGCCGCAACGGCTATCTCACGATTGAACACAATGGACAGCAGCGCCGCATCGGTATCACACGCGTCCACCTCGAGGAGGACACCGCTCGGCTGCTGCATCATGATGGCTACAGCCTCATCGACATCAATCGCTCCGGCACGCCGCTGATGGAAATCGTCAGCGAACCCGACCTGCGCAGCCCTGAAGAAGCGCGGCTCTATATGCAAAAGCTGCGCGAGATCCTGGTGTATCTGGGTGTATCCTCGGGACGTATGGAAGAAGGAAGTCTGCGCTGCGACGCCAATATCTCGGTGCGTCCCCGTGGCCAGCAAGAACTGGGTGTGAAGACAGAGATCAAGAACATGAATAGTTTCCGGGCAGTAGAGCGTGCCCTCGAATACGAGGCACAGCGCCAGATAGCGCTGGCGCGCTCTGCACAACCCATTCATCAGGAGACGCGCGGTTGGGTCGAGACCAGGGGCATCACTGTACCTCAAAGGAGCAAGGAGTTTGCTCATGACTACCGCTACTTTCCCGAGCCCGATCTCCCGCCCCTGGTGATTAGCCGCGCCTGGGTTGAGGAATTGCGAACGCAACTGCCAGAGTTTCCGGATGCACGCCGTGCCCGTTACATCGCTGAGTACGGCCTCTCGGCACAAGATTCCAATGTGCTCACCGAGGATAAGCCTTTAGGCGACTACTTTGAACAGGTCATGGCAGCTTCTCACGTTGCTGACCGCAAGGCCCGCGCCAGGGCAGCCAGTAACTGGGTACTCAGTGACGTTGCGCGCCTGCTCAAGACCCACAACGTCGCGAGCGATGCCCGCCAGCTCTCACCCGCCGCCCTGGCAGATTTGCTCGATTTGCTCGATAAGCAGCGTATCACTGGTACGCAAGCCAAAGAGGTGCTTGACGAAGCCTTTGCTACAGGCGAAATGCCCGGGGCGATTGTCATCAGCAAAGGCATTAAGCCTCCTATCAGTGACCAGGACGAGCTAGAGCGCATAGTAGAGGAGGTGATATCCAACAATGCTAAGATCGCTAACGACTACCGCGCTGGTAAGACGAACGCGATACAAGCTCTGGTAGGTCAAATCATGAAACAAACGCACGGCCAGGCAAGGGCCGATCTTGTGCAAAAACTCCTGAAAGCAAAATTGGACGGCGCCCCTTCTTCTTGAAAGGTAGAAGTAGGCTATGCACGAAGAAGTGAAGAAAGGCAAAAGCAAGCTATGCACGAAGAAGTGACAGCTTTAAATCCTTATCATATGGCGGTTCAGCAGTTTGAAGCTGCCGCAGAAAAGTTACACCTCTCGGAGGATATGCGAGAGGTGTTGCGGCAGCCCAAGCGCGAACTCACGGTCAACTTTCCCGTACGTCTCGACAGTGGTCGTATCAAGACATTCACAGGTTATCGTGTCCAGCATAATGTTAATCGTGGTCCCGCCAAGGGTGGTATCCGCTACGGCCCTGACGTAACGCTGGACGAGGTCAAAGCGCTGGCAATGTGGATGACGTGGAAATGTGCCGTCGTAGGTATTCCCTTTGGTGGTGCCAAGGGCGGCGTCATCTGCGATCCCAAGCAGATGAGCTCTGCTGAACTCGAACGTTTGACCCGTCGTTATACAACCGAAATATCCATTGTTATTGGTCCGCATAGCGATATTCCTGCCCCCGATGTCAATACAAACTCCCAGGTAATGGCATGGATCATGGATACCTATTCCATGCACGAGGGTTTCTCCATTCCCGCGGTCGTCACCGGCAAGCCTCTTTCCATCGGTGGAAGCGAAGGTCGCAATGACGCGACTGCAACGGGCGTCTTATTCGTCACTCGCCAGGCTGCAAAACGTATAGACATGCCTCTGAGAGGTGCTCGCGTGAGCATCCAGGGGTACGGCAATGCTGGCGCCATCGCTGCCCGGCTCTTCCATAACGATGGCTGCAAGATCGTGGCAGTGAGCGATACGCGCGGTGGCATCTACAATGAGTCTGGCCTTGATCCGTCAGCCGTGCTGCGTCACAAACAGGAAAGGGGCAGCGTGATCGATTTCCCGCGCGCCCAGCGGGTGAGGGTACAGGATGTGCTGGAGGTGCCTTGTGACATCTTGATACCTGCTGCCACTGAAGGCGTATTGACGGCGGCAAATGCTGGACGCGTGCAGGCTCGTATCGTTGCCGAGGCCGCTAATGGTCCAACTACCCCTGAAGCAGATAAAATCCTCTTCGATAAAGATACTATTGTAATCCCTGATATCCTGGCAAACGCTGGCGGCGTAACCGTTAGCTACTTCGAGTGGGTGCAGGACCTTCAGAGCTTCTTCTGGGGTGTTGATGAGATCACCAAAAAGCTTGAAGTGATCATGAATCGCGCCTTCAGCGCCGTCGCGGAGAAGGCCGATCAATATCACTGCGATATGCGCCTGGCAGCCAACATGCAGGCAATATCGAGTGTTGCCGAAGCGACACAGGTTCGCGGCATCTATCCCTAACACGTCCGTACACGGTGGGCTGGGCGACCATGAAGGTCGCCCAGGCTGCTAATATCCACGTCTCGGATCGCGTTTGGGGCCCTTCTTCGGCTGTTTCACCTGTCTACCTGGCTTCGGCTTTTTGCGTCCACGACCGGACCAATCGAGGTCATCATCCTCGTCTTCATCATAGAAATCTTCGTCCGGCGCTTCCTCTGCCTCGCTTGGCGCTTCTGCGTCTGGAGTGGAAGCCTCTTCCACCACTATGTTGGGAATGTCCAGTTCATCTACCTCGTCGGTCAGCTCATCTTCCAGGTCGGCTTCCGGTTCAATAACCTCCTCTGGTGCAGGCATCGGCTCGACCGCCGTACGCGAGTATGCTTCCCTATACCCATCTATGGCAGACGAGTTGTTGCGTCCAGCTCTCCGCGTTACACTGGCCTCGGGCGTCTCGGGTTCAATTCCTTCCGCCCCTTCATCAGTTTTGGGCGTTCCGATCACCCGGCGCCCGGCGGCCACATCTAGCCAAAACTGGGAGTAGTAGCGTGGCCGCTCTGCATCTCTCTCGCTATCTTTCCTTGTCATGTACCACCTTTTTTTACTGAAAGACGACCATCCATCTCCGTTCAGGTCGTCAAGATCCATAAAGGACTTCGTCAATACCGCTCTGCTGTTTGCTTCAGGCAGCCACATAAGTTCAGTGAAATGCCTCTAAACAGGCTGCCTTTAACCACCTTGCCAGTAGTCATCATAAGGAGAAAGTCATCGCCTGTCAAGATGCCGTAAAAACTGGTTGGCCCTGCCTCTGAAGGGCGATGAGATGGGGTCAAGGGCCCGAGTGCATCAAATTTTCCATCATAGTGTTTGCCCAGTTGGCGTAGTGCGCCTATAATTAATACCACTACGCAAACACAAGTGTTTGGAGGAAATCATTGGTAAGGATTCTCGATACTATTGACAGCCCGTCTCAATTGCGCACCTTGACCCCTGCGCAAATGCAACAATTGGCCGGAGAGATCCGGCGCGAGATCATCGAAAAAGTTTCGGTAAAAGGTGGACACCTGGCCCCTAACCTGGGCGTCGTAGAATTGACGATAGCTCTTCACTACGTCTTCGACACCCCACATGATCTACTGGTCTGGGACATTGGCCACCAGGCATACGGGCATAAACTCTTGACCGGTCGCCGAGAACGCTTTCACACGATTCGTCAATTTGGTGGCCTTTCTGGTTATCTCAGACGTGACGAGAGCCCATATGACGTATTTGGAGCAAGCCATGCCAGCACTTCGATCTCAGCAGCACTCGGCCTGGCAGTCGGCCGTGACCTGCAAGGTCAAGATTTCAAAGTAGTCGCAGTCATTGGCGATGGCGCGTTAACCGGGGGTATGGCGCTGGAGGCTATTAACAACGCGGGTAGCCTGAAGAAAAACCTCATCATTGTATTAAACGATAACGAAAAATCGATCTCTGATAATGTTGGTGCGCTGCATCACTACCTGGGCAAGGTGCGACATATGCAGACCTCGCCCAGTTACCGCTACCTGCGCGAGATGGCAAAAGGCTCGATCGAAAAATTACCAGTGGTAGGTGATAAGGCGCGTGAAGCCGCAGGCCGTGCCGAAACAAGCTTCAAGAACTTTGTAATGCATAGCAAAAGTGGGCTCATCTTTGAAGAGCTGGGTTTTAAGTTCTTCGGCCCATTCGATGGACACGATATCCCCTTGATGCTGGATGTCTTTGAGAATATCAAGCGCATCGAAGGTCCGGTAATGGTACAGGTGGTGACCAAAAAAGGCAAAGGCCTTGACTACGCCGAGGAGGACTCGACGAAATGGCATGGCCCGGGTGCGTTCGACTACCAGACGGGCGTCATCAAGAAAAATGCCGGCGACCCCCCGACTTACACAGACATCTTCGCCAATGCCCTCGTTGAGCTGGCTGAGCAAGATACCTCCATCGTCGGTATTACCGCCGCTATGGCGGAAGGCACAGGCCTGAAGAAGATGCACCAGCGCTTCCCCAAACGCTACTTCGACGTGGGCATAGCCGAACAACATGCCGTAACCTTTGCCGGTGGGCTGGCCATATCAGGCCTGCGCCCGGTAGTTGCCATCTATTCGACATTCTTGCAGAGAGCCTATGACCAGGTCATCCACGACATCTGCGTGCAGGATTTGCATGTCGTCTTTGCCATGGACCGTGCGGGCATCGTTGGCGAGGATGGCCATACCCAGCATGGCGTCTTCGATATCGCATTTATGCGCGTCATCCCCAATATGAAGGTAATGGCTCCCAAAGACGAGAACGAGCTGCGCCACATGCTCTATACCGCCATATATATGGATGGTCCCGTATGCCTGCGCTACCCGCGCGGCAAGGCCCTTGGAGTTCCCCTGGACGCCGCATTCCGCAAACTGGAGGTTGGTAAGGCAGAACTCATCAGCCCATCTACTCTTGTAGAGGCGGAACAGCAGGACTGTGCCATCCTGGCCTATGGCACAGCCGTCGCTCAGGCAGAAGAAGCTGCAAAGGAACTGGCTGCGCAGGGCATTCCTGTTGCCGTGGTCAATGCGCGTTGGGCCAAACCGCTTGACGAGGAGTTGATAATACGCCTGGCCAAAGGCGTGCGGCGCCTGGTGACCGTGGAAGATGGTATGGTGGCTGGTGGTTTCGGCAGCGCCGTGCTTGAACTGTTAGAGGCACATAGCCTGCTCAATACCGTCGACATACGCCTCATCGGCTATCCCAGCAAATTTATCGAGCATGGCGCCCCTTCAATCCTGAAGGAACTCTATGGCCTCTCATCCTCCCACATCAAGGAGGTCGTGCGCGATCTCGTACACGCGCCATCCAAAGGCTACGAACTGGCCCACTAACATCATGTACGGGCGACCCCTGCAGTCGCCCTACAATCTCATCCGAATAGGGTCATTTAAACAATCACCCCGTCGCGCATAGCAATAATGCGGTTGGCGCGTTTTCCGACTTCCAGGTCATGTGTAACGATCACAAACGTCTGACCATTTTCGCGATTGAAGCGGCAGAGCAAGTCCATAATGTCCGTGGCTGCTTCACTATCGAGATTCCCCGTGGGCTCATCCGCCCACACAATGGCAGGATCGTTGGTCAGTGCGCGAGCGACCGTCACGCGCTGGCGCTGTCCTCCCGACAACTCTGCCGGGCGATGTCGTGCCCGGTCAGCCAGCCCAACTCGGTCGAGCAGTTCCAGGGCCCGCTTATTCGCCTTGCGGCTGGCTACTCCTGCTATCAGCATGGGAAGCTCAACATTCTCCACGGCAGTCAGCATAGGCAGGAGGTTGAAATCCTGGAAGACAAATCCCATGTGTTTGGCGCGATAGGAGGTGCGTTCGTTATCGCTCAGGTCGTGCAGGTTATCGCCTTGAATGTAAATATCGCCCTCGTCGACGGTGTCCAGCCCTGCCAGGCAATTGAGTAGCGTCGTCTTGCCGCAGCCGCTCGGACCCATGATGGCCACCATCTCGCCCGTCGCAACATCCATATCGATGTTGCGCAGCGCCTCAACCCGGATTTGCCCGCTGCGATAGGTTTTCCACACCTTTTGTGCCTGAATGATCAATTGTTCGTCCATAATTCAGAATTTCTGTACAATCGGTTAGACCTTGTTGCAGGCTCTCCACCCTTATGAGGCCCTTTACCCATTGGTTCGTCTGCTTTCCTCTTCAATAATACCCTGCTGTGGCGGATATTGTATCATATTGCATCAGGCCATTTCTTGAACCTTGCTTTATCAAAGTTTCTCATGATTCTCAAAAACTAACTCCGACACTTTCGTATGTGAGATAAATAGCCTCGGTACGGTTCCGTGCGTGCAGCTTCTCGAGGATATTTTGTACATGCTTGTGTACCGTTGATTCCGCGACACATAGCTCACCGGCGATCTCGCGATTCTTGTGTCCCCTGCGTATCAGGTCAAGAATCTCCTGTTCCCGTTCCGTCAGAGGATGCAGCGCCATTGCCTGTCCCAGCTGTCCTCCCTCAGCTGCTGCCCGCCGGCCTCCTCTGATCTGAATTGGTTCGCTGCTCCCGAACCTTGCCTGCTTGCCGCTAAGCAGCATCTCGCGACCGGCCGTTCCTATGGTCGTAGAAATCTGGAGTGAGCGTATATGTTCCAGAATGAAGCCAGCCAGGGGACCTGGTATGCACAATTCATCCAGTACCGCACAGCGAATTGCATGTATCAATGCGCCGGGCTCGATATCTTTAGTGAGGTAGCCCACCGCACCACTTTGTATGGCGGAGAAAATGTGCTCTTCATGGCGCGATGCTGTGAGAATCACAATGTGTGAATGTGGTGAGCAGGCCAGTATGCGCTCAGTCGCCTCGAAGCCATCGCATCCAGGCAAGTCCAGGTCCATCAGAACAACATCGGGTTGTACCTGCATCGCCTGCGCCTGCGCCTCGAAGCCATCGCGGGCCTCCGCTACCACCTCCATATCGCTCTCTCCTTCGACCACTTCCCGTACCACGCGACGAATCAGCGCATGATCATCGACTATCATTATCCTTACCATTTACATTCCCCCCGGGAGTCACCAGGCCCCCTTACAACTTCTTACTACGTGAAAAGGATATGGGTTAATAGGTGTAGATATATACACACTTTACACTATACTGATCTGTTCAAGAAGCAGGCGGTGATACAGTCCCGTTTCGCAGGTTTAGTCATCTATCGGTATCAGTTGAACCCTACGCAGTAAACGAGTCGAATAGAGTGACGCTGCTTTTGCTGCCACAGGTGTGTATTTCGCCTGTCGTGGAGTTATACTTCCCGTCATAGGGGTTGGACTGGGGCCAATCAAGGGCAGACTCCACAGGGGCGCATCCGCCATATTGTAAGCAATCAACTGGATACGGTGATAGCGCGCTCTGCCCCGCATAAATATCCCCCCCTGCAACATTACGCCCCTTGCGCCTTTCCCAGAGTATACCCCATTTTGCCACTCTTGGGGAGAGGTAAATACTAGAAATTGCAACTCATGACTCATCTCATAAGTAAAAGGTGGCGGAAGATATCTTAATACCGCAATGCCTCCACGGGAGGTATATGGCCTGCTTGCCATGCCGGGAGCAAGGCCGCTGCCAGCGATGCCAGCACGGCAGCACCCACGATAATCCCCAGCTCTCCCCAGGGAACACTGAACGTCAACCCCGTCTGGTAGCGCTCGAAGAAATTGACGGCGAAAATATTGCTCGAGATTATCAGGCCGAGAGTAACACCCAGCAGACTTCCTATGCAGCCCACGAAAAACGACTCACACAAAAACGCTCCCTGTACTAGACGACGGCTGCAGCCCAGGGCGCGCAGCATGCCGATCTGTTGGCGGCGTTCGATCACCGCACGTGTGCCCGTTATCGCCAGTGCCGCAACGCCCAGCAAAAGAGCCATACCTACGACTCCTATCAAAATGTTGCTGAGCAGGATGCGTGGCCCGCGTACCTCCCAGATTGCATCTTCCAGAACCGTCGTCTCCAGCCCATAATCGAGGAAGGCCGACCCAAGCGCCAGCGACAGCGCGTGTTTATCCTGCCCCGGAGCAACTTTGAAGTAATAGGTCTGTGTATCGGGCGTCGCTGGATCAGCGCTGGTGTGCCCGTAGGTCTCGCTCGGGATATAGATGCCGAAATGGGCGCTGTCGCTGTTGTCCACCACACCAATAATGGTTAATTTAATCGCAGAAGAACTTTGCAGTCCTGTTACCCATACCTGCGCTGGCCGGAAAGTCGTATCGCCCTGGTAAATGCCATCCATCGAAAAAGCATAGTACGGATCGATGCCGGGTGGGTTGATGGGCGCGCCTGCATCGGCAGGTGGCGGCGCGTTGGGATCATAGACCGGCCCGTTGAAGAAGCTATGGGGACGATACGGTAACGCGCTGCTATCAATCAGCGCGTAATGTGAATTAGATTGCAGGGCCTGCCAGACCGCGCTATCGCTGTCAAAGCCCTGCGCTCGTGCTGTCAGGTGCAGCCCGAGTCCCCGTAGGAAGCCCCCGCTCACCACCTGTGCCGGGTACAGGTGCCAGGCCGGGTTCGCCGCATTGGGTTGGATCACCCCTACCGCCGTCACAGTGCGTATACCGATAGAAGCAAAGTCCTGTGGATTAATGCCATGGCTTGCCAGTACCGAGTTTATATCACCGCCCACTGGCAGAGGCTTGAAATACGTTACGGCTTGAATATCATATCCACCTGTCTGCACATCGATATTCGTATACGTGTTCTGCAAAGCGTACGTGATCACTGCCATCACCGTCATCGCAAAAATAACCAGGCTGAACATCACCACGCTGAGCCCCGTGCGAAAGCGGTGATGAAGCGGGTACGCAGACGCCAGCCGCGCCATGAGACGCAGCCGGGGATGCCATGAACACAGCTTGAGCAAAGGATTCACCACCAGCTCCGCATTTGCAATGAGCGCCCATGCTGCTCCCAGCACCATCATCAGGCCCGCGATAAAGAAAACCTCCAGTCCACCCTGGAAGCGTGGAAGCCCAAGGCCGGCCAGGGCATCAAAGGGCAGTGCCCAGTATGCCACAATCGCCAGCCCCGCCATGGCCGCGAATAGCCTGTTGGCTTGCAACCTCGTTTGGGCCAGCAAGCGTATTACCTGTTCCACTACAGTCTTGATCAGCATTCCACCCCCAACCACTATCAATGTGAGGCCGAGCGAGAAGAATGCAATCTGTGACTGGACCAGCCCCAACCGCATCAGCCCGTACCCGGCCAGCAGGGGTAGTAATCCTGACTGTAGCAGGACTTGTATCACTCCCATCAGCCCCTCGGGTACCTGTTCGAGTATGATATGTCGCGCCCGCTTGAGCTTTCCCTCTGCAATAGCCCTGACGCCCTGCTTGGCCAGTTTCAACAAGAGCAGGCATACTTCTTTCAATGACAATGCCTGCCGCTCCGACTCTGGCAGGTTACGGATCGCTTCCACCACCGTCATGCGGCTGACAAACCACGAAGAAGCGGCCACGGAGCAGAACGTGAAGATCACTCCCAGGCAGTAAGCAATAACCAGGCTGTGCGACTGGAATGTGAGTTTCAGTGGAAAGTCAAAACGAGCCAGGGTCGGCCCCAGGAAGGTCACCAGCAGTATGCCCACTCCCACGCCGAGACCCAGTCCGAAGAATGAAGCCAGCAGGTCATACACTGTCCCTTCAAAAAGGAACATCAACACCAGGTGACGTCGCTGCACTCCAATGGCCCGCGCCATCCCCATCTCCACGCGGCGTTCAGCCGCCAGCAGCACGAAAATGAGAAAAATCAGCAGCAGACCAATAGCCAGCACAAAGAGAGAGAAAAGGGTGAAGATGCGCGAGAAAATATTTTCTGCCTTCTGCGAGTTCAGCACGCCCTGCTGCTTCACCTTGATTATATGCACATCTCTGGGAATCCGGTGTTCGATTTCCTCATCCACACTGTCGGAAAGACCAACACCATTGACACCTCCGCCCCCGCGGTTAGCGATGAATACCTTTGTGATGTCGTCACTGCGCCCTTCGATGTCACGAAAAGGCTGGATCTGGCTCAGAATAAAAGGCGTGTCACCCGTGAGGCCGCCGTTGGCAACAATAGCGCGCACGCGAAAACCATAGCGCTGGGCCGGCCAACGTTTTGAATACAGGAAGATAAAATCGCCTGGATGGGCGTTAAGCAGTTGCGCTGTAGTATTATTGAGATACACCTCGTCCGGCGAGAGATCGGCAATGCGCAGGCGCCCCCCGCCATTGACGTTCTGCATACCGCCAAAGCCCTGCTCGCTGCCGGGTATGATCGCCAGAGCGGTCACCTTTGACCTCACCTGGCGTGAGTTCTCGTCAGCTACCAGCAGGTTTTGTTCAACCATTGCAGCACTCACTGCTGCAATATCGGGATAGTTCCTGGCAAGCTTCACCAGGCTGTAGTAGACTTTATCATCAAAGAAGCCCAGCGCTCCATGTCCTCCCTCAACCGTCTCGTCCACGTTCCCCAGGTTATAGATAGCGACGCTTTGCACCGCAGCAGTGATCACATCGCCAATTGCCAACACACTGGAGAGCAGTGTGGTCGAAAGCATCAACGCGAAGATAATCAACAGCATTTGCGTGCGCCGCCTGGGAATATTGCGTACGCCTATCTTGAAAAAGATGGCATTGCCGAGCGCCAGCAGCACTACTCCCACTATGATGGCACAAGTGATGATGAGCAGTATATTTGTAAGCGTATCAAGTTGAATGCCAAATAGTTGTGACATATATTCTTAAGCTATGGCGTGTGCCCTTTGCAACGCCTGGTAAAAAACCTGTGCCAGTTGCAAATAGCCAAGATCGTTTGGATGAAGGCCATCGCTACTGATATATTCAGGGTGATTCTTGATCACATTGTTGTATCCAGAAAGATCGACCGGTATGATGTGATGGCGCTCCACATCGGCTGCGATGACAGCGTTATAGTTGAAGATGCGCGTGTGCAGGATTTGTGGATCATACGAGCGAAAATACGGCAGTAGTGTGATATCGGGTATATTGGCTATAGCAATCCGTACATGTGGCATACCCGCTTGCAGGCGGCTCAACAATCGGTCGAGGTCGCGAGCGTAGCTCGAAACCGGCACATTGTCCGCGATGTCATTCACGCCCAGCCAGATCGTGACCAGGTTGGGGTGGGCATCGAGCGCCACCGGCAGTTCAAGCCCCAGCGCATTGTGCATCAGCACACCCGGTATGCCCAGGTTAACCAGGCGGAACCTGTGACCAAGCTCCACAGCCAGGTCAGATGCCCAGTTTTGCGTATATGGATCATCGGTGCCCAGGCCAAAGGTGTCCGAAGCTCCTATAGCTACATATGTGAGCTTGCCCTGTGTGTGCTGACCGCAAGTGCGGCTCCCGCAGGAAGCGGCACGCGTTACTGAGCTGCTACAGCTCGTAAAAAGCAATAAGAAGAGTGATAACTGCACAATTGAAAGCGCAGCCTTCGACGCGCTTCGTGTCTGCATTCGCTTTGCATAGGGAAAAGACGGCACTGTGAACCACCAAAAATCAGGACGTTGGCAACGTCGTCTCAATGTCGTTCATACCTACCAGGTAGTTTCAGTCGAATCATACCACAAGGTGTGTCAAACCGTCGAGGCGAGTAGAAACCCAAAAAGCAAATTTTTCTTGCGTCTTGGCCTGCTCTGTGCTATACTTCCAAATCAGCGAGGGACATCTTCCCACAGTCATAATTAGTGTAATCACTGATATCAATTAAATACACACGCTCTCCGGTGCGAGGGCCCGTAGAAGGGCCCTTCATGCTGTCAAGTTGAGAGCGGAGGAGGATCTGTTTTTGGCGAACATCATTTCCATGAAGCAGCTTCTTGAAGCCGGCGTACACTTCGGTCACCAAACCCGTCGCTGGAACCCCAAGATGCAGCCATTCATCTTTATGGATCGCAATGGCATCCATATCATTGACCTGCAACAAACGGTGACGCGCCTCAATGAAGCGTATAAGTTCGTGCAGCAACTGGTTGCCAATGGCGAAACCATCCTGTTTGTCGGCACAAAGAAGCAAGCGCAGGAAGCTGTTGCCGAAGAGGCCAAGCGCTCTGGTATGTACTATGTTAACCAGCGCTGGCTTGGTGGCATGCTGACCAACTTCCAGACTATCCAATCGCGCATCCGTTACCTGCGTGACCTGGAAGCCCGCCGCGATCGTGGCGATTTCGAGCGCCTGCCTAAAAAAGAAGTTCAGCGTTTGCAGGACGACATCGCGCGCCTGGAGCGTACACTGGGCGGTATCAAGGATATGCGCCGCCTGCCCGGCGCTCTCTTCATCATCGACACCCGCAAGGAACGCACCGCTGTCCTGGAGGCACGCCGCCTGGAAATCCCCATCATCGCGCTCGCGGATACCAACTGCGATCCCGATGAGATGGATTATCCCATCCCGGCCAACGATGATGCCATTCGTGCTGTCCGCCTCCTCTGCACCAAGATCGCCGATGCCGCCGTCGAAGGTCGCCGTGAACTAGAAGCTCGCCAGAAAGACAGTGAACAGGCTAGAGAAGAAGAAGCTTCCATCATAACCGAGGCTGCCCAGTCCAGCGTTGAAGGAGAGGCGGTGCCCGCCTTTGAACAGGAAGCAGCAGCTCCGCCGGCTGAAGACCTGGCGCAGGCCGAGCCGTCCACTTCTACCGCAGCCGAGCCTGAACTCGTCGCGAAAGAGTCTCTCTAGCATCTACAATTCAGAGCAGAAGATTCGGGGGCGGGAGGCAAGAGGCAGGCAGCCTCCTGCCTCCCGTCTTCTAATGTGTTCAAACCCTCCCTCTCGGACAAGGGGCTAAAGTTGCATCAAATTTAATTTGTCAAGCACTCAGGTACCAAAACAAATGGACAAGCGCTATTGTGTTTTCATCCAGCACCTGAGTATCCTAACTAAGGAGAATAACAGTTATGAACTACGTTGCTACAGACGTAAAAAAAAGCACTGACTTTGTCGCCCGCAGCGAGAGCTTCCGCAAACTTGCCAGTGAACTGGCTCTACAGATTGCTGGCGTCTCTACCACCAGGTATATCAACTTTGAAGATGTACCTGCCGATGTGATCGAGCAGGCCCGCAAGGAAATCCTGCAAGACCCGTCTGTGGAGCGTGTTCCCGCAGCCAGACGTGAGGAGGTCATCACTAACAAACTTAAGAAAACATTAAGCGAGCAGGTACTGATGATGCAGCCGTGGGTGAAGGATGAAAGCATCATTGTTGGTGACCTGGTCCGCAAGGTGATTGCTGATACCGGTGAGAACATCGTACTACGCCGCTTCAGCCGCTTTGCATTGGGTGAATAAGGACTTGTTGATCGCATGGGAGCATTAGAATACGAGCCTCAAAACACCTTCCAGGCAGCTTCACCTCTGAAGTACCGGCGTATCCTGCTCAAACTAAGCGGCGAGGCACTTTGTCCCCCCAGTGGATACGGTATCGACGCGGAACTGGTGCTGCGTATCGCCAAAGAGGTCAAGCGCGTGCAAGATTTGGGCGTAGAGGTGGCAATGGTCATCGGTGGTGGGAATATGTGGCGCGGAGCTGATGCTGCCGCCACAGGCATCGATCGCGCCACCGCCGATTATGTCGGCATGCTGGCGACGGTCATGAATTCCCTGGTGATGCAGGATGCGATGGAAAAACTGGGTATGGTCACCCGCGTCCAGACGGCTATCGAGATGCCGCCTGTAGCAGAACCATTCATCCGCCGCCGCGCGGTACGCCACCTGGAAAAAGGCCGCGTGGTCATCCTCGCGGCAGGCAGTGGCAATCCGTTTTTCACAACCGATACGGCAGCGGCCCTGCGCGCTATCGAACTCAACGCCCAGGTCTTGCTCAAGGCAACCAAAGTGGATGGTGTCTATGACGATGATCCCATGCATAACGCAAACGCCCGTAGGTTCGAGACATTGAGCTACATGCGGGCACTGAACATGGGGCTAAAGGTCATGGACAGTACCGCGATTTCGCTATGTAAAGATAACCACCTGCCAATTGTCGTCTTTAACCTGAACGACACAGGTGCCCTGGAAGCTATTATGCGTGGCGAAAACCGTGGGACACTCGTTCATGACGTAGAGGAGCCCTCATCTCGGTGAGGCGTTAAGGCGACTAAGTGATGAAAAACCTACATGTAGGGCAGGTAATGCCCTTGCCCTGCCTTCACTCTCGGTCGCCTGTAGTCATTACAATGGGAGCATTGCTATGGCAGATGACATTTTCTCGGATACCGAACGACGCATGCAAAAGGCAATTGAAGCCTTGCGGCATGATCTGGCTGTAGTTCGAACCGGTCGTGCCAGCGCGGCCCTGCTGGAGCGTATTCAGATCGATTATTATGGCGTGCCGACTCCTATTAACCAGGTTGCCACCATCACTGTTCCAGATGCTCGTATGTTGATGATCCAGCCCTGGGATCGCAAACTCTTAATCGATATCGAGAAGGCTATTCAGAGATCTGACCTGGGCATCAATCCAAACAATGACGGGCAAGTGATTCGCCTCAATATCCCACCGCTCAACGAGGAGCGCCGCCGCGAGATGGTGAAAACCGTCCACAAGAAATTGGATGAGCACAAAGTGGCCATCCGTAATGTTCGACGCGATTGCCAGGAAAAGCTGCGCGATCGTGAGAAAAAGAAGGAAATCTCCGAGGATGAGTTGAAGCGTAGCACCGAGCGGCTACAGAAGCTCACCGATCGTTTCATCGACGAGATGGACAAGGTCGGAAAGACCAAGGAGCTTGAAATTCTGGAGGTCTAAGTTGGCCAAGATACAAGCCTCCTTTCCCGTGGCTCACAGGAAAGGGAGTGTGATGCAATCAACAGCATCCGTAGGAACCCGGCAGCCTGGGGAACAAAAGCTTGAGAGTCCCCTTGCAGACAACCGGGCCATGTGTCCACTGCGTCACCTTGCCATCATCATGGATGGCAATGGACGCTGGGCAACGCAGCGTCACCTCCCTCGCCTGGCTGGGCATAAAGCCGGGGTTGGTGCGCTGCGCCGCGTAGTCGAGTGCGCTGTCGATGAAAACATCGAAATGATCAGCGTCTATGCCTTCTCAACCGAGAACTGGGCACGGCCCCGTGCCGAAGTAAGTGGACTCATGCGTCTCTTCTGGGAGACGATTCGTTCGGATTTGGAGAAGCTGCACCGCGATGGAGTGCGTCTGCGTCATCTTGGCCGCTTGCAAGACCTCTCGCCCGATATACAACGAGCCGTGCGAGAATCGATAGAAATTACCCGTAATAATACACGCCTGCATCTCAATGTTTGCTTTAACTACGGTGGCCGGGCCGAACTGGTGGATGCCATTCGCCAGATCGTCGCCGATGGACGTGACCCCGAGACCATTACCGAGGAGTTGATCAGCTCCTACCTGTACACACGTGATCTACCTGATCCCGATATGGTCATACGCACCGCGGGAGAGATGCGTGTGAGTAACTTCCTGCTGTGGCAATCGGCCTATAGCGAATATTATGCTACAAACCCACAACCAGATCCCGGTCCAGCTCGGCAGGCTGGAAGACGAAGCCTGGGTGCTATCGCTCAGCGCTGGCTTACCGCCATCATCGCTATGCCCATTGTGCTCGCTTTTGCCTTGCTCGGCGGCTGGTTCGCGTTTGCAGCAGTGGCAGTTGTAGTAGCGCTGGGTACCTATGAACTTCACAACATGCTGTACCATGCGGGTTATCGCCCGCTGATCATCATCAGTATGGCGCTCAACCTGCTCTTTCTCGTCGCTGCCATGTTCCCGCAGCAGCGTCTCCTGCTACTCGAAAGCGGCTTGAGCGCTGCCCTGTTCATCTCGTTTCTCTGGCTGCTCTTCCGCAAGAAACTCGATGGCGCGATGGTTGATTGGGCGCTGACCCTGGCAATCCCCATCTACCTGGGCTGGCCGATGAGCCTTCTCCTGTTGCTGCGCGGCTATCAGGCTAGCTGGCCTTTACCGCCAGGCGCCTGGTGGTTACTAGTGGTTCTGCTTGGCACCTGGGGCTTTGATTCGGGGGCCTTTTTCTTCGGACGTTACTTTGGTCGCCATAAGCTTGCTCCAGCCATTAGCCCTGGCAAAACCTGGGAGGGCGTCCTGGGCGGCATGCTGCTCTCCATTATCGCTGCTCTGCTTTTTACCGTCATACCCCTGCGTATTCCCTGGTACCTCGCCGTTCTGTTGGGAATCTGGATTGGAATAGCCGCCACGATTGGTGACCTGGCGGAGTCTCTGATCAAACGCCAGACGCACGTCAAAGATAGTGGGCAGTTTATACGTGGTCATGGTGGTATGCTTGACCGCATCGATAGCCTACTTTTTGTACTCATCGCGGTCTACGTATTTGCGCAACTCATAGGCGCCGGTTTCCCGTAGAGGCCGATGTATCGGGATCTCGAAGGCAAGCGCGATAAACCTGCTGATCTTTCACCTATGCACCCATGCTATAATCTGAACGTAGGACAATGCAACTATTGAGATTACATAAAAACATATGACCAATTTCCCAAGGCGCATAGCTTTGCTCGGCAGCACCGGCTCTGTCGGCCGGCAAACGCTGGATGTAATAAGGTGCTTCCCTGAGCATTTTCGTGTAGTGGCACTGGCCGCCCGCAGCAACGTCGCATTGCTGGCGGAGCAAGCGCAAGAATTTCAACCATCGCTGGTGGCCTGTTTTGCGGGTACACCCGAGATAGAACAAACGGCGCGAGCTGCGCTGCCCGGCGTCGTCTCTGGCGAACAGGGCCTGATCGACGTGGCCACCCATAGCGGTGCAGATATTGTCGTCGCGGCCACCTCTGGCCTGGAGGGCCTGGTTCCAACATTAGCGGCCATCGCTGCCGGTAAAACCATCGCGCTGGCAAACAAAGAAACGCTGGTGATGGCGGGCCATCTCGTGATGCGTGAAGCGCAGCGTGCAGGCGTGTCCATCGTGCCCGTGGATAGCGAGCACAGCGCCATCTGGCAGTGCCTGCGCGGTGAACGTACAGCAGAAGTGAAGCGCTTGCTGCTGACCGCCTCGGGCGGACCCTTTCGACGCGCCTCGCTCGAACAATTGCGCGCAGTGACCGTCAAGCAAGCCCTCGCCCATCCCACCTGGCGTATGGGACCGAAAATCACCATAGACTCTGCTACCCTGATGAATAAAGGCCTGGAGGTACTTGAGGCTCACTGGCTCTTCGATATATCCTATGAACGCATAGAAGTGATCGTTCACCCTGAGAGCATCATACACTCGATGGTCGAATTTATTGATGGCTCTCTCAAGTTGCAGGCAAGCCTACCCAACATGCACTTGCCTATCCTGGATGCTTTGAGCCACCCTGTACGCCTGAATACTGCACCCACCGGGCTTGTGCGCGAACTGCGTTGGACCGAGGTAGCGCAACTCAATTTCGAGGCGCTTGATGTTGAGCGTTTCCCTTGTTTTAGCCTGGCATTAGAGGCTGCAAAACGCGGCGGTACCTACCCCTGTGCCCTCGTAGGAGCCGATGAAGAAGCGGTAGCTCTTTTCCTTGATGGTAAAATAGGTCTATTAGATATCGCTGAACTTGTTGGAGCCGTGCTGGAGCGTCACCAATCGGTGCCCGAGCCAGATGTGCCCACTATTCTGGATGCATGTGCCTGGGCGCGCAGAACAGCACGCGAACTATACAACCTTAAGGAAGGTCTCGATGAATAACTGGTTCTTACTGGCTGCCATTCCAGTATTCGGACTGCTCATCTTTGTGCATGAACTTGGCCACTTCATCACAGCCAAATGGGCGGGCATTCGCGTGGAGGAATTCGGCTTTGGCTTCCCTCCCCGCCTGGTAGGCATCCGTAAACGTGATACAGGTGGCTGGGAAGTCATCTGGTTCGGCGGCAGGCGCGATGAAGCCGGTGCCGACCCGAAACAGACGCCCTTTAGCGGCACCAGCGGTGGACGTTACACTATCAGCGCCGGGAGCATCCCTCCTTCCCAGCACACCATCTATTCGCTCAACTGGCTGCCCATCGGCGGCTTTGTGCGCATGCCGGGCGAAAATGGTGATATCAACGATGGAGAGGGTAACTACGACCCGCAGAGCTTCGCCGCCAAACCGGCGGGCAAACGTATCATCGTCCTCTGCGCGGGCGTTGCCATGAACTTTTTACTGGCAATGGTGCTCTTCACTTTCGCCTATGGCCTTGGTGAACCGACCTATCCCGCTCAGATCGCCTCGGTGGTTCCCGGCTCTCCAGCGGCCGCGGCCGGTCTGCGCGCAAACGATACCATCGTCCTGGTCAATAACCAGCCGGTCCATCTCTTCACGGATGTCCAGGTTATCGTTACCAGGGCCATCACCGCTGACAACAACCGGCACGCAACCCTGCCTGTGACCCTGGTGATAAAGCATGCTGGCCAGAGGGGCCTGGTTACCACCACGGTCAATGTGCGCGTCCACCCGCCAGCGGGACAGGGGCCGATGGGCATCGAGGGCAAAACAGTGCTTGTCAGCTCCCCGCTGTGGCAGGCACCCTTCAAGGGCGTACTCTATACATTTTCCACCACCGGCCTGTTCATTCAGGGCATTGTCCAGATGTTCACCGGCGCCCTCCCGTTCCAGGTTGCCGGCCCTATTGGCATCGTCAGAATCACCGGCAGCGTCGCGCAGAGCATCCCCCAGGTCGGCTGGTGGCCCATACTCAGCTTAACAGCTTTCCTGAGCCTGAACCTGGCAATCATCAACATCTTGCCCTTCCCCGCTCTGGATGGCGGGCGCATCGTCCTGATATTGATTGAAATTGTGCGTGGCGGAAAACGCCTCAAACCCGAACGTGAAGGTATTATCAACTTTGTTGGCATGGCCGTCTTGCTTACCTTGATGGTCGTCATCACCTTCTTCGACGTAAAAGGAATAATACATTAGAGCCAGCTTTCCTCTTGAAAATGGAGCAATAAAATTATGCGAAGAAAAACCCGGCAAATCCATGTCGGCGGCGTAGCCATCGGCGGCGACGCGCCGATAGCCGTCCAATCAATGTGTACCACTTATACCCGCGACGTCGAAAGTACCGTCGCACAGATCCATCGCCTGGAAGAGGTTGGCTGTGAAATCGTGCGCGTAGCCGTGCCAGAATCCACATCCCATTGGTCGCAGACATTCACTATAAACACTCGCTGGCCCTTGAAGCCATTCGCCAGGGCATAGACTGCGTGCGTATCAACCCCGGCAATCTCATCAACGGCCGCAAATCCCTTGAACAGATCGTGGCCGCCTGCAAAGAGCGCGGCATCGCCATGCGTATCGGCGTCAACTCCGGCTCAATCGATGCCCTCGACCAGCGTGCCCAGATGCAGCGCATACAGGTCAGACTGCGCGACGATGGCGTGCTGGAGCGCACCGACCCGGGCGGAACGCATGGTCAACCGGGCGCTTGAATTCATAGGCTGGTGCGAAGAAATGGATTTCCACGAGATAAAGGTCTCGTTGAAATCTTCCACGCCCCTCACCGCCGTCGAAGCCTACCGCCGCTTCTCGCAGCGTTCCGACTACCCCCTCCATCTCGGCATCACCGAGGCGGGCACCACCGTCACCGGCTCCGTCAAATCCGCCGTTGGCCTGGGCCTCCTGCTCGCCGGTGGCATCGGCGACACCATTCGCGTCAGCCTCTCCGCCGAACCGGAGGAAGAGATTCCCGTAGCCTACGAGATCCTGCGTTCGCTCGAACTGCGCAACCGCGGCGTCACCTTCGTCTCCTGCCCATCCTGTGGCCGCGTCGAAATCGACGTCATCCAGGTCGCCAACGAAGTCGAACGCCGCCTCGCCAAAGTGCAGACCCCCATCCACGTCGCCGTCATGGGCTGCGTCGTCAACGGTCCTGGCGAATCTCGCGACGCCGATGTAGGGCTTGCTGGTGGCAAAGGCAAAGGCGTCATCTTCCGCAAGGGCGAAGTCGTCAAAACCGTCCCCGAAGATCAATTCCTCGACGCCGTGCTCAAAGAAGTCGCCAGCCTGCTGCCCGAGCGCGAAGCCAGGCTCGTCTATCCCGCAGGCGGCATCCAGGAGACCACCATTCGCCATCGCACCCGCGACGAAGGCATCGGCCAGACGCTGCTGAAGTCGTGACAGGGGGGTCTGCAGGGCGACCGCAAGGGTCG
>WNGJ01003140.1_pt1 | contig 26395 bp, 32 predicted proteins | sample 5400611 | NCBI WGS metagenome assembly WNGJ01 (sample SAMN13153375, study PRJNA577476) | soil metagenome | isolation source: 40 cm soil or saprolite under Garry oak tree replicate 1 | place: USA:California | collected 2016-06-15
GGAACGGCGACGAGGAGCGCGAGGTTCACCACCCGCCGCGGCATCGTGAGAAATCCTAGTCCGCCGGATGCCCGAGACTGGCGGCGTGGACGCGGAGGAGCTCCTGTATCTGAGTCGCGAACCGCTCAACGCGGAAACGCCGCTCGAACGACAGGTCGGCGTGGTCACGCCCGCGTCACGGCACTACGTACGCGATCACTTCGCGATACCGCGGGCCCCGGAGCGGCTGGCCATCGACGGCGCGGTGCGCACGCCGCTGCACCTGGATGTCGACGATCTCCGATCGCTGCCGCGGCGCTCGCTCGTCGTGACGCTGGAGTGCGCCGGGAACGGGCGTGCCTTCCTCGACCCTCCGGCCCCGGGCGAGCAGTGGCGCACCGGAGCCGTGAGCACGGCCGAGTGGACCGGCGCGTCACTCCGTACGGTCCTCGAGATGGCGGGACCGCTTGCGAGCGCGGTCGAGGTCGTCTGCGTGGGCGCGGACTCGGGGGCATCCGCGGACGCGGGGGCACGCATCGCGTACGAACGATCGCTGCCGCTCGCCGACGCGACGCGGGACGACGTCTTGCTGGCGTACGCGATGAACGGTGACGAGCTTCCGCGCGAGCACGGCGCGCCGCTGCGCCTGCTGGTGCCGGGCTGGTACGGCATGGCGTCCGTGAAATGGCTCGCCCGGCTGCGGCTGGTCGAGCGCAGGTTCGAGGGTTTCTTCCAGGCCAGGCGCTACGTCGTCGGCGAGCGCCCGTTGCGCGAGATCGCGCCGCGCGCCTTGATCGCGTGGCCGCGCGATGACGATCGGCTCCCGACGCGCCCGTTCGTGGTACGCGGCTACGCGTGGGACGGTCGCGGCTCGCTCGCTCGCGTCGACGTTTCCGCCGACGGCGGCCGAAGCTGGCGGGACGCGACGCTCGACGATGCGCTGTCGCCTTACGCCTGGCGGCAGTGGCACGCCAGCGTCGCCCCCGGTACGAGCGGCCAGCTGGTCGTCATGGCGCGCGCGGTCACGACGGATGGCGACGAACAGCCGCTGGCAGAAGTTCGGAACGAGCTCGGGTACGCCAACAACGCTGTTCGGCCGGTCCGGCTCGAGATCGCCTAGCTCGAACGCGCCTCTGCCATCGTGCCGAGCCGCTCTCTCACGTCCGGAGCGAAGCAGGTCTCGATCAGCGGCGCCAGCAGCGGCACGGTGCGGATCACCTGATCGAGCAGAGCCTGCGCCCCGACCACGTTCGACTCCGCTCCGGAGTGGACATTCAACACACCGTGGTCGACGCCGTCATAGACGCGACCTTCCTCGCGGTCATAGACCGCCGATCGCGCCGAATTCCGACCGTCGAACCAGCCCCGCGCCATGCGCCAGAGCTCGTCGAAACGAGGTTCGTTCGTGATCGTGCGGAGTCGCTCCGTCGAATACACCGCCGAGGCCACGCCATACGGCTGCACGGTCGGCTCATCGAAACCGGCTTCGATGAGCGGCGCGAGGTACGCGAGCGCGCTCTGCCGCGCGACGCTGGTGAGGTCATCGCGGCCGAGGAACGCGCCGGCCTCGGCCAGCACGCCTTCCTGTTGGTGGCCCCAGAGGTGCGGCGCGGACTGATCCGGGTTGTCGAAGAGCACTCCGCCGCGCCGACACGCCGCGATCTCGTCGCACCAGCTCCCGATGTCTGCACGAAGCTCAGCGAATTTCCCGGCGCGCACGAGCTCGATCGCCGTGAGCACGTGGATCGAACGCACGTCAGCTGGTACGTCGCGCGCGGCCCGAATGTGAACAAGTCCTCGCTCGAGGCCGAGGCGCGCTCGGTCCTCTCCGAATGTCACCGCGGCGCGCGCGAGAGCGCGCACGCCGCGGGCGTGCCAGAACCCACCACCGGGAAAGGAGGTCACGCCGGCTTGGTTGCGCCGACCTGACCAGTCGGTAACGAAGTTCACAAAGCGACCGTCGTCGAGCTGCATGTACAGCAGGAAGTCGAGCAGTCCGAGGGCCCAGTCGCGCACGCGAGACACGCCGGTCGCGGACCAGACGTCGCTCAAGAGGATGAGAGCACGCGCCGCGTCGTCGACGCAGGCCACTCCTTCGAATCCCCGCTCCGCGGCCGGGAAGATCCGATGGGCGGCGTCGGCGTAGACCGCGATCGCGCAGGCGCCCTCTCCCGCGGACTCGACCGGGATGGTGAGTCGAGCCAGCTGGCGCAGCACGATTACACCCGCACGAGCCGTCGGGCGGCGCCGCGCCAGGGCTCGAGGCTATTCACGATGTCGCGTACGTCGAAGTCCGCCGCCGCGACGACCGAGTCCGCAGCGCCGTAGTACATGCGGATGCGGCCGTCGGCGAGCGTGACGTGGCCGCAGGAAAAGATCGTTTCGTTGAAGAGACCGGTCCGCTCGAATGGCTCGAGCGGCTCGAGGATCGGTTGCGCGGAGCGTGCGAGGACCTTTCGCGGATCGTCGGCGTCAAGGAGCAGGGCGCCCATCGCGTAGCGCGAATCGCGATCCACGCCGTGGTACAGCTCGAGCCAGCCATCGTCGACGCGGAACGGCACTGCCGAACCACCGGTGCGCAGCTCGTCCCAGTACTCAGGGCGCGGCAGGCAGAGCCTCTCGTGACCGCCCCACGACAGCAGATCCTCACTGAAGGCGATCCAGATGCCGAAGATCCGGCTGAACGACTGCGGCATCGGTCGCGTGAGCGCGACGTAACGGCCACCGATCTTCTCGGGAAAGAGCACGACGTCCTTGTGATCGGGGAGGAAGATCACACCCTTGCGCTCGAAGCTCAGGAAATCGGTCGTCGTCGCGAGGCTCGTCGTGATCCCCCAGCGCGACACCGAGACATACGTGATGTGCCATTCGCCGTCGATGAAGGTCGCGCGCGGATCTTCGACGCCGTACTCCTCCATGTCGGTGTGCGGCGCGATGGCGGGCGTCTCATCGACGGTGAAGTTCACGCCGTCGGTACTGCGCGCGACGCGGAGGTGCGAGATCTGCGCGAGGAAGTCGATGTACCCCTCGTTCGCCATACGCAGGCTGCCGCTGGCGTTCCGATAGCGGATCGACCGAGGGTCCCGGAGGTCGAGGCCGGGGAGGTTCGCGGGTACATACGCGACGACGACGCGCGGCGCATCCCCGTCGCGTGTATCCAGGAAGGCCATGCCGATGAGCCGCTCTTTCCGATAATGGGCCGGCAGCGGAGCGAGGATCGGATGTGGCGCGGCGAGATCGAGCGTGAGCGCGTCGGGTCCCGGCGCGATGTCGCTCCGCGGCCGCTCGGCGATGCGCAACAACAGAACGATCTCGTTGCCCACTCTGGCCGCCGCGGCGTTGAACACCGACACGACCTCGAGCGTGGGCAGGGACGGCTTCACGTCGCGTGCCGTAAGGAGTGGATTCTGTGGGAGCCGCTCGCCGAGATTCATGCGATCGGTGCCGGCTCCTCGAGCAGCTCTTCCTGCGCGGCGACCGGGTGATCGAGGACGTCGCGCATCAGCGCCAGGACGCGACGGCCGATGGCGGGCCACGCCATTTCCCGCCCGTACTCGTATGCGCGGATCTCGAGCTCACGCTTGCGCGCGGAGTCGCCGAGGACCGAATTCACCGCCGACGCGACGGCCGCGGCGTCGCGGAACGGGACGAGGATCCCGCGGCCATGGTCCAGCACCTCCTGCGCGTGCAGGTAGGGCGTCGAGACGATCGCTTTCCCGGCTCCGAGCGCGTAGGCGAGGGTGCCGCTGGTGATCTGATTCGGGTCGAGATACGGCGTGACATAGACGTCGGTCGCGAGCAGGTAATCGACGACCTCGCGCTGCGTGAGGTACTGATTCACGAATTTGACGTGGTCGCGGAGGCCGAGCCGCGCCGATGACGCGATGAGCGAATTCCGATAAGCCTCGCCCTCCCGCTTCTGCAGCTCGGGGTGCGTCTGGCCGACGACGAGATAGAGCGCGCGCGGATGACGCGCGACGATCTCGGGCATCGCCTCGATCACGTACTCGAGACCCTTCCGCGGGTCGACGAGACCGAACGTGGACACGATTGGCCGGTCCTCGACCCCCAGCTGACGCTTCAGACGGTGCCTCCCGCGGGGCTCGATCGCCGGCATGCCGTGCTCGATCACCACCGGCGGCCTCGACACTCCGTAGACATCGCGCAGGAGGCGCGCCGCGGTCGTTCCCATGACCACGATCTGTTCGCTGTGCTCCGAGGCGAAACGCACCGTCTCGAGCGCCCAGGGCTCGGGCTTCGGCGCGACCGTGTGGAGCGTGGTGACGACCGGCTTGGTGCAGTTTTCGAGGAATACGCGCAGGTGGTCGTCGTACGTGCCGTCGTGCCACATACCGTAGAGGCCGAACTCGTGTTGCAGGTTGACGATGTCGACATTTGACGCGCTGATCGCCATCGCGGCGTCGCGGTAGGTGCTCGCCTCCTCTTGCTGAATGCGCCAGCGCACCTCCGGTCCGTACGCGCGCGCTGCGCCCGGTTCGTTGATGGCGGCGGCGAAGATCCGCACCAACGGATCGGCCGACTTCACGGCGGCCGCGAGATCCGCGGTGAACGTGGCGATGCCACAGCGGCGCGGAACGGAGGACGCGACAAAGGCAACGCGCATCACACATTTCCCATCTGGGCGCTCGTTTGGAGGAACGCTGGCCACCCAAAGAGAGGGCGCCGTTTGGGAGATCGGTCGTGGGGAGTGCCCGAGGTCAGTGTACCGCTAACGCGACTCCTCGATCGGCAGCCCTGCGTTCCGCCAAGCGTTGAATCCGCCACGCAGGTTCGCCGTGACGACCCCATGACGTTCGAAGATGCTCGTCGCGAGGCTCGAACGCACACCGCTCGCGCAATACACGACGAGCATTCGCTCGCGCGGCAGCTCGCCGATGCGCTGCTCGAGTTGCTCGTACGGGATGTGCCGCGCGCCGGGCACATGGCCCAGGGCGTATTCGGATCGCTCGCGCACGTCGAGGACTGGCGCGCCCTCTCCGGCGAGCCGGCCCGCGGTCCGCGCGTCGAGTTGCTGCGTCGTTGCGGTCGCGTCGTCCGATGCCGCGATCGGCTCGGCATATCCGCGAACGTCATCGAAGCCAATGAGCGCGAGCTGCGCCCGTAGACGCTCAGCTTGCTCTTCGTCGCGGGTCAGCAGCACGACCGACGTCCCGTACTTGACGACCGCGCCACAGCGCACGGCGAAGCCATCGTTCCCGACGATGTTGAGCGCGCCGCGGCGATGGCTGGCGCCGTAGAGATGAGGCGGACGAGGATCGAGGAGCGCCGCGCCTTTCGGCAGCGGGTCGCTCAGCAGCGGCAACGGCCGGCGATCCGCGAGCGCCGCGCCGCGGTGATTGAGCGCGCGCACGTGCGCGTAATACGCGGGTGCCACCGGCAGACCCTGCGCGATCGTCTCACGGAACTCGCGGAATTCACCGGCGGCGGCACGCACGACATCGTTGTGGCGGCGTTCGAATCCGAGCGTCGTCCAGCGCGAGCCGGCCACGCTCGCGGTGCAAGCGCTGCCGCCGCCGTGCGTCGGGAACACGGCGATGTAGTCGGGCAGGCTCAGCACCTTGTCGCGCAGCGTCGCGTACGCGTCCCGCGCGAGCCGCTCCTCGAGCTCCGGGCCGAGCAGATCGACGCGCGCGATGTGCCCGACCAGCAGCGCGCCACCGCTGAAGAGGTACTGCGGATCGTCGGCGCGGCGCAGGTCGCTTACGAGGAACGCGACATGCTCGGGCGTATGCCCTGGCGTCGCGACGCAGCGCACGCGAAGCGCGCCCACGTCGAGGCTCTCTCCGTCGCGCAGCGCCGTGTGCGGGTACTCGACCCTCGCGTCGGGTCCCGAGACGACGGCGATCGGTCGCAGCTCGGCGAGCGCACGCGATCCCGACAGGTAGTCGTTGTGGACGTGCGTCTCGAACGAGTGCGTGATGAGGACGTCCATCTTCGAGGCGGCCGCGAGATACGTGTCGACAGCGCGGTCGGGATCGACGAGGAACGCCACGCCGGCATCGGGATCCGCGACGAGGTAGCTCGCGTGGCCGAGGCCCGCGTCGAAGAACTGCTGTAGCAGCACAGCCGAGCGCTAGACCGCGCCGAGCCCCGCGAAGCCGAGCAGGCTCGGCAACACCGAACCGAAGAGGTACCCCGCGATCCCGGCGAACGCGGCAAGAGCGACGACCTCGAGGCCGGACCGTACCGGGCTGCGCTTCGTCCACCTCGTCTTCACCACGCCGATGCCGAAGACGACGACCCCGCACAGCAGGAGGGTCGCGACGGGTGCGCTCGCGATCGGAAGAAAGAGGTACGGGAGGATCGGAACGAGCGACGCGAGCCCGAACGAACCACCCATGACGAGGGCACCTTGCAGCGCGCCGGGACCCTCCTCGACCACGAGGCCGAGCTCTTTCTCGACCATCGTCTTGAGGAGCACGGTCGGCTCGCGGGCGAGCTCGGCGGCTACGCGCCGCGCCGCGGCCTCCGATAGACCTTCCGACTCGAGCATGTACGCGACCTCCGCTTCCGCCTCGGCCGGACGGTCGCGGACCTCCTCGCGCTCGTTCTCGATCTGCGCGACGAAGATCTCGCGCTGGCTCTTCGAAGACAGGTACTCACCCGCGGCCATCGAGAAGACGCCCGCGAGCGCCGACGCGATGCCCGCGACCAGGACAGCGAAGCGGTCGCCGCTCGCCGCGCCGACGGTGCTGACGACCGCGAGCGTGCTGACCAGACCATCCTGCATCCCGAAGAGCGCCTCGCGGATCTCGCCGAGCAGCTCCGCTTCCTTGCGCTCGTCCGCAAGGTGCTGGGCCAGCCACGCGCGGTCCAGATGTCGCGCGTGATCGGGGGCGGGCTCTGCCATCCCCGGTAGCGTACTCAGACGACGCGCCCGCGCCCGCCGCTGCCGTCGACGAGCGGAAGCTTCGCGCGATCCCACGCGTTCACGCCACCCTCGAGGTTCTCCGCCTCGAAGCCCAGCTTCCGGAGCCCGCGAACAGCGGCTTCGCTTCGGCCGCCGCTGCGACACACGGCCACGATGGTCCGCTCCTTCGGCAGCTCGCCGAGACGAGCGGAGAGCTCACCCAGGGGTATGTGCTGCGCGCCGTCGATGTGACCGGCGGCCCACTCGTCGTCTTCGCGGACGTCGAGGAGATGGAGATCAGCCCGCCGCTTACTGAATTCGTCCACTTGCACGACCGGATTCTGCTCCGACAGGCCACGACACGGATTGCGACCGCTGCGAGCCTGGGACACGGCACACCCACCGGCACAATGGGCGCGTAAGCAGACATCGCACGCACACAAATGCGCGCCGCGCGAGCGAGAGCGGACAGGCGCTGGTCGAGACCGCGCTCTCGTTGTCGCTCCTTGTGTTCACGATCCTCGGCGGCGCGGATATGGCGCGCGCGTTCGCCGCGCAGCTCGGGGTGCAGAACGGGGCGCGCGCGGGGGCCGAGGCGTGGGTGACGCGCGCCGCGACGACGGACGCGCAGGCGATCGCGTACGCCACCGACGAGCTCGGCCGCATCGCGGGCGTCGATTCCGCCGCGGCGACCATCACGGTCACCCATACCACCGGCGCCGGTGGCGAGTCGCTGGTGAACGTGCGCGTGCAGTACACGTACCGAACGCTCGCGCCCTGGCCGTTCGTCCCGAACGCGCTCAGCCTCGATAAGACCGCGACGTTCCGGAACTACCCGTGAGTGACGTGCCGCTAAGCCGCGTCCCGCGCGGAGCCGCCACCGAAACCCTCTCTTCCCAAGCGACGATACGAGCGGCGAGTCCGACCGCGAGCTTCGAACGAGGACCCGGCACCGAGGGCCCCTCGCTCGACTCCTTCGGGCAAGCGCTCGTCGAGACCGCGCTCGTTCTACCGCTCCTCTTGTTATTGATCGTGGGTCTCTTCGACATCGGGCGCGCCGTCTGGCTCAGCAACACGCTGGCGACCGCGGTGCGCGAGGGGTCGCGCTATGGCGTCGTGCACGGCGCGCTCAGTGGCTCGCCGACCGGTCCCGGAGCGGCCACCTTTACCCCACCGGACACGGACACCGCGATCACGGCGCAGGTCCGGAACTATGCGACCGGCGTGCCGAACAACCTGACGGTCCAATCGACATGGCCCGACGGCAACGCGAACCGCGGCAGCCGCATCGTCGTGAGCGCGAGCTTCCCGTTCACGCCGATCCTCGCGCAGGTGTTCCTTGGGGGCGGACTGGGCATCACCATGCGATCGAGCTCGACCCTGGTGATCGAGCAATGAGGCTATGGTCGCGCGACGACGGCGGGCAGGCGCTGATCCTCATCGCCGTCGCGCTGGGCGGGCTGCTCCTCGGCATCGGCCTCGCGCTCGACACCGGCCAGCTGTTCGTGTCGCGTCGAGCGGCGCAGACGGCCGCGGACGCCGGCGCGTGGGCCGGCGCGGCCGTGCTCTACGCCGGCGGGAGCGCCGCGCAGGCACGGACGGCGGCCACGACCGACGCGACGCGCAACGGCTACACCGACGGGGGCTACATCACCGTGACGACCGCCTCTCCGCCCGCGAGCGGGCCATATGCGGGCGATCCGGGCTATGTCGAGGTGACGATCACCGAGCAGGTGCTCACGCGATTCCTCTTCGGCGCCAGCTCCGGCCGCACCGCCATATCAGTTCGCGCCGTGGCGGGGCTCGCTCGTTCCGGCAGCGGCGAGGCCATCGTCGTTACCCATGGATCCACTTCCAGCACGTTGACCTTGAATGGCAGCACACGCCTGACTGTCGTTGGTGGCGGCACGAGCACGAACTCCACGAGCAACACCGCCGTCAACATCGGTAGCGGGGGACTGCTGACCGGCACCTTCCACCGCGTCACGGGAAACGTCTCCGGAACGGTCGCGGCACGTATGAGCCCCGCACCATCCGTCGGCGTGGCCGCCACCGCGGATCCGTTCGCCGCAGTCGCGGGTCCTTCGACGAACGGCCTGCCCGTATTCGCGGGACAGACCATCACGACGCCTGTGACGCTGAGTTCGGGGGTCTACACCGGCCTCATCACTGTGGGAAACAGCGGCGTTGCGAGTCTGAACGCCGGGAACTACATATTCCGCGCGGGCCTCAGAACGACGGGCACCGGCTCCCTCGTGCTCGCGGGCAGCGGCGGCGTTCTCCTCTACAACGCGAACGCGAGTTATCCGGCAGCTGGTGGAGCGTGCGGAAACATCTCCCTCGCCGGGACCGGGACGATGACGCTGTCCGCGAGCAAAACGGGCTCATACGCAGGGATGCTGCTGTTCCAGGACCGCGGCTGCGCGAACGGCGCGGCGATCAGTGTGCGGACCGGCACGACCCTCAACGGAACGCTTTACGTGCCCGCGGCGGCGCTGACGCTCACGCTGGTGAACAGCCTCACGATCGCGTCGCAGATCGTGGCCTACGAGCTCACGGTGACCGGAAACAACACCCTCACGATGAACTTCACGCCGGCTTCGATCACCGGCACGCGGGTGCCGTCGCTCGTCGAGTGACGAGCGATCGAACTACGGCCGCTGGATCCGCTGCGCCTCGTTCGTGAAGCTCGCGCCCGCGGTCCCGGCGGGTCGCGCGTCGCCCGGCGCACGCAGGAGCAGCGCGAGGCTCCCGCCCGACGCTTGGAGCGCCGCGATGCGTTCCGCGGTCGTGACGTCCACGCGCAGCGTGTACACGGTGATCGTCTTCGCGAGCACCGGCACATCCTGGATCACGATGCGCCCGATGAAGTCCACCTTCGGCTCGGGAACGGCAAGCGTGTACAGGATGTCCACATGGTCGCCGGCCGAGATCGCTCCGCCCGCCGCGTTCGCGTCGGGGATATTGAGCGACATGGCGCGGAAGGCCACCGAGTTCGCGACCGTCGCGCCGGGAGGCAGGACCGCGATGTGGCCTTCGCTACCGGTCTGCGCGACCTTCGTCGGCAGCACGGGCTCGTTCTTGGAGAGCGCGACCGTGGTGATCATTCCGGTCACGCTGGTCGCGTCGTGAAGCGCGTTCGCGGGCGCAGCATCGCGCGGCAGCTGGACGACCTTGAGGTCACTCGCGCCGAGCGCCGACCGTGGTTCGATATCGCGCGTAGCGACGAGCACGTCGACCGTCGCCACCTCGGTCGGAGGCGCGGTGCGAGCGGCGACGCCGTACAGGTAGGTGCCTGCGCCGGCGACGACCGCGATGAGCACGCCCAGCGCGAGAAGTACGCGGGACAGCGTGCGTGAGCGCGATGTTTTGTACGGGTCGCCGAGGTTGATTCCTGTACTCACGGAAGCCTTAATGTTTCGCAGCGGCGCACTGCGGCGAGTCTAGCGGCGGGTGGAAGACCGAAAGGATGGCATGGCGGGCGAAAAGATCCTCTGCGTCGACGACGACGACGCGATCCGCAAGCTCTGCACCGTCTACCTCGCGAAACGCGGGTACCGGGTCGAAGCAGTCGCGAACGGTGTCGAGGCCCTGCGACTCGTCGAAAGCAAGGGGCCGCCGGACCTCGTCGTCACCGACGTGAACATGCCGCTGATGAACGGCCTCGAGCTCGTCAAACGCCTGCGCGAGGATCGCCGCACCGCCCGCACGCCGATCATCGTCCTCTCCGCCGCCAAACAGGAGCAGGACATCCTGGCGGGCTACTCCCACGGCGCCGACGACTACATCGGCAAGCCGATCGACCTGGCGGTCCTGGCGGCAAAGATCGAGACGATCCTGCGACAGACGCGGGGCGTGGCCGAGGTGGTCGCGGCGCCGCGCAAGCTCGCGGTGGTCATCGCGTTCGTGCACGGCAAGGGCGGCGTCGGCGCGACGACGCTCGCGGCCAACGTCGCCGCCGCCCTCGCCGCCGAGGGAAAATCCGTCGTGCTCCTCGATCTCAACTTGCAGTTCGGCAACGCCGCGATGTTCTTCGATCTTCGTCCGCGCGCGACGATCGTCGACTACGCACGCGGCGACATCACCCGCGTCACCGAAGAGGACTTCGCGCAATACCTGGCCGATCACAAGAGCGGTGTCCGCATCCTCGCCGCCCCGCCCTCCCCCGAGGAGGCCGAGCTCGTCAGCATCGCGGCCGTGCAGCAGGCCATCGATCTCGCGCGCGGCGGACGTGATGTGGTCGTGCTCGACCTGGCCACGAAGCTCGATGAGATCACGCTCGCCTCGCTCGACGTCACCGACATCGTGTGCGTGGTCACGGCGCCCCATCTCGCGGCGCTACGCAGTACGTCGGACACGCTCGCAATGCTGACGCGGATCGGGATCTCCGAGGCGCGCATCCTGGTCACGCTCGTTCGCAATACGCCGAAGGGCATCGATGACGCGGGTGTCGCGAAATTCCTGAACCGCAAGGCGGACGTGGTCGTGCCGTACGCCGAGAAGGCCGACGCGGCGGCCGACCTCGGCGTGCCATATGTCCTCGCCGAGCCGAACGACAAGACGACCGTCGCGCTCCGGCAGCTCGCGGTGCGGCTCGCGACGCGCAAGGCGGTGCCCGCATGAGACCGCCCTATCCGCTCGAGCTCGTCCCGCTCTTTCTCGAGTTCCTGAACAAGCGGCGCACGAAGTTCACGTTCCCGCTCCGGCTCATGGAGGACCTCGGCATCGATCGGCCCAGCTTGTTCTTCGCCATCGGCGGGGTCGCGCCGCAGGGCGGCGGACGGCTCAGCGAGATGTGGAACCCGTACGCGACGCAGTGGGACCAGTACCAGGCCGCGTCGGCCGCGGCGCGCGACGCCGGGCTGGTCGACGAGAAGGACGCGCGCTGGGATCTGACGCCGGCGGGTCGAGATCTCACCCTGCGCGTGCGCCGTGAGGCCGACGCCTACCTGGCGTCGCTGCCATCGCCGCTGGCCGCGAACGACCTCGCGCGCCTCGCGTCGCTGCTCGAGCGCGCCTTCGAGGGGACGGCGGCGAGCCTCGATCGACGCTGGCATGCGCACATCCCGCGGGCTCGGCGTATGGCCGGAAACGGCGCGCATCCGATGGTCGCCCTCGAGAACGCCGTGTATGGCCTGTGGCAGGCCCGCGACGATTGCCATGTGGCCGCCTGGCGGCAGGCCGGCCTGGATGGCCCCACCCTCGACGCACTCACGCGCGTCTGGCGAGGCGAGGCCACAAGCGAAGTGGAGCTCGCCGCGAAGCTCACCACGCAGCGGCCCGCGGACGTCGCCACCGAGCTCGCGCGCCTGCGGCGCGACGGCTTCGTCGCCCCCGACGGCGCGCTCCGGACGACCGATAAAGGAGCCCAGGCGCGCCAGGCCATCGAGGACGAGACGGACCGCCTCTTCTACTCAGGGTGGCCGGACGACGTCGCCTCGTCCTCTGGCTGGATCCGGGAAAAGCTCGCGGTAGTTAACGCTTCCTTCTAAGTCCGGCGCGATGGCTGCGTCGTTACTGCGGCGGGGCGCGAAGCGCATCCCGCCAAGGAGATGAGGGCAGCCAGGTGCCCGAATACTCCGGCGTAGGCGAAGCCGCAGGGCGAGCCGACGCGCCTGGCAGAACGATCGAGCCGTAGGCGAGATCGTTACATGTGGCACGGCAAATGCGATACCGGACCGTCACGATGATCGAACAGCGGCCGTCGGCCGCCATCGCGCCCTCGCATACCGGCGCGCGGGTCATGATCGTCGAGGACGACCGCGACATCGCGATGCTGCTCTCGAGCATCCTGGCCGAGGAAGGCTACGCGACGCACGTTGTTACCGATTCGCGTCAGGCCGTTGATACGTTCGAGCGTGTACGGCCGGACGTCGTGACCCTCGACGTGATGATGCCGAGCCTCGATGGCATCAGCCTCTGCCTCGAGCTCCGGCGCAACACCGACATCCCGATCCTGTTCATTTCCGCCAAGAAGGAGCCACCGGATCGTGTCGTCGGCCTCCGCGTCGGCGCGGACGACTACATCGGCAAGCCCTTCGACAACGACGAGCTGCTCGCGCGGATCGAAGCGCTGCTCCGCCGCTCGCAGATGTCGCACGAGGGCACCGGTGCCAAACAGCTCCGCTTCGGCAGATTCGTGATCGACAGCGGCAGCGTCCAGGCCATCGCCGGTGATCGGCAGGTGCAGCTGACCCCGACCGAGTTCAAGCTTCTGCGCACGCTCGCGGGGGAGCCGGGCCGCGTGTTCACGCGTGACGATCTGCTCACCGGGGTCTGGGGCTACGAGCCGGGAAGCGACACGCGCCTCGTCGACGTGCACGTCGGGCGTCTACGTAAGAAGCTGGAAGACGCCACCGTGACCGAGGTCGCCATCGAGACCGCGCGCGGTTTCGGTTACCGCTTGGTGGACGCGACCCGAGCGCGCTGATCCGCGCCGCGCGAGCGGCGTTCGCGCGCCGCCGACGCGAGCCCCCGGAGCACCGTCACCGTTTCGTCCCATCCGATGCACGCGTCGGTGATGCTCTGCCCGTAGACCAGGCGCGAGGGGTCGGTCAGTTCCTGTCGCCCGGCGACGAGGAAGCTCTCGATCATCACGCCCGCGATCCCGCGCTCGCCCGCGGCGATCTGCCCCGCGACGTCTGCCGCGACGACGACCTGCCGCTGGTGATCCCGCTCGCTGTTCCCGTGGCTCGCGTCGATGATGAGTCGCTCGGGGAGGCCCGCGTCGCGCAGGGCGCCGAGCGCGCTACGCACGCTCGCGCGGTCATAGTTCGGGCCGCGCGCGCCGCCGCGCAGGATCACATGGCCATAGGGATTGCCGCGCGTGCTCACGAATGCCGCCAGGCCCTGCTCGGTCACGCCGATGAAACGGTGCGGGTGCCCGGTCGCGCGCACCGCGTCGATCGCGATCTGCACAGTGCCGCCGGTGCCGTTCTTGAACCCGACCGGCATGGAGAGACCCGAGGCGAGCTCCCGGTGTACCTGGCTCTCCGTCGTGCGGGCGCCGATCGCGCCCCAGCTCACGAGGTCCGAGGTGTACTGCGGCGAGACGGGGTCGAGGAACTCGCAGCCGGCGGGCACGCCGAGCTCCGCGAGGTCGAGCAACAGGCGGCGCGCGAGGCGTAGGCCATCGTTGATGCGGAAGCTGCCGTCAAGGCCCGGATCGTTGATCAGGCCTTTCCAGCCGACCGTGGTGCGCGGCTTCTCGAAATAGACACGCATCACGATGCGGAGATCGGCCGCGAGATCGGTCGCGACGGTCGCGAGCCGGCGCGCGTAGTCGATCGCGGCTTCGACGTCGTGCACCGAACACGGTCCGACGACGACGATGAGGCGGTCGTCCTCGCGATCGAGGATGCGAACGAGCTCTTCGCGCGCGCTCGCCACCGTCCGCGAGCCCGTCTCGGAGAGCGGAAGCTCGTCGAGCAGGATCGCCGGCGGGATGAGCGGCCGATAGCCTTCGACGCGGAGGTCGCGGGTCTTCATCGCGCCACCTACTCTACGGAGCCGTGCCGCTCTACGGCTACCGCGGCAAGCGACCGACGGTGGCGCCAGACGCATTCGTCGCGCCGACGGCTGTGCTCATCGGCGACGTGACGGTCCGGTCGGGCGCGTCGGTGTGGTTCGGCTCGGTGCTGCGCGGCGACATGGACCGGATCGAGATCGGCGAGCGCTCCAACGTGCAGGACAACTGCACCATCCACACCGACACCGGCGAGCCGACCATCATCGGGGCGGAATGCACGATCGGTCACGGGGCGATCGTCCACTCATCGATCGTCGCGCGGAACGTCCTCATCGGGTCCGCCGCGGTGCTCGTCGGTGCCAACACGGTGGGCGAGCGCACCATCGTCGGCGCGGGCGCGGTGCTCCCCGAACGTTTCGCCGCCCCGGCCCGGTCGCTGGTGCTCGGCGTGCCGGCACGCGTCGTTCGCGAAGTGCGCCCGGATGATGACCGCTGGACGAGCGGCGCGGCGCATCACTACGCCGACCTCTCGGCGTGGTACCGGGAGAACCTGAAGGAGACCGAGTAGCTCCGCGTGCCTACCCTGCGGCTGACCGGAACGGACCTCAGTATCGCCGACGTGCTCGCGGTCGCTCGACGCCGCACGCCGGTCGCGCTCGATCGCCAGGCGGAACGACGCATGTCGGAATCAGCGAAGGTCGTCGCCGAGCTCGCGGCGCACGACGCGCCTGTCTACGGCGTGAACACCGGCTTCGGCGATCTCGCGACGGTGCGCATCCCGATCGGCGAGCTCAAGGCTCTCCAGCGCAACCTCATCCGGAGCCACGCCGCGGGTGTCGGTGATCCGCTCCCGGTCGACGTCGTCCGCGCCGTGCTCCTGCTGCGTGCCAACACGCTCGCCGCGGGTCGCTCCGGTGTGCGCCCGGGGCTCGCCGAAATGCTGCTCGAGATGCTCGACCGCGGCGTGCATCCGGTGATCCCGATGCATGGGAGCGTCGGCGCCTCGGGTGATCTCGCGCCGCTCGCGCATGCGGCGCTGGTGGTGATCGGCGAAGGCGAGGCCTACGTCGAGGACGTCCGGATGTCCGGCGCCGACGCGCTCAAGAAAGTCGGCCTGAAGCCCGTCGAGCTCGGCCCGAAGGAAGGCGTCGCGCTCATCAACGGGACGCAGGTCATGACGGCCATCGGCTGTCTCGCGCTCCACGACGCCGCGGTGCTCGCGTCGACGGCCGACATCGTCGGCGCCATGTCGGCCGAGGCGCTGCGCGCGACGGACAGCGCGTGGGACATCGAGCTGCACGCGGCGCGCCCGCATCCCGGACAGCAGACCGTAGCCGCGAACCTGCGTTCGCTCATGGAGGGAAGTGCGAACGTCGCATCGCATCGCGTGGGCGACACCCGCGTCCAGGATCCGTACTCGATCCGCTGCATGCCGCAGGTCCATGGCGCGTCGCGCGACGCGCTGGACTACGCGCGGCGCGTCGTCGAGATCGAGATCAATTCGGTGACCGACAACCCCCTCGTCTTCGCGGAGCAGCGGCGTGTCGTGAGCGGGGGCAACTTCCACGGCCAGCCGGTCGCGATCGCACTCGACGTCGCCACGATCGCGGTCGCGGAGCTCGCCGACATCAGCGAGGCGCGCGTCGACCGGCTGACGAACTCGCACACGAGCGGGCTCCCGCCGTTCCTCAGTCCCGCGGCGGGCACGAACTCCGGTTTCATGGTCGCCCAGTACACGAGCGCCGCGCTGGTCACGGAGAACCGGCTGCGCGCCTTCCCCGCATCGGTCGAGTCGCTCCCGACATCCGCGGGCATGGAGGATCACGTGAGCATGGGCGTGCATGCGGCGCTCAAGCTCGCGGCGGTCGTGCGCAACACCCGCGATGCGCTCGCGATCGAGGCGCTGTGCGGCGCGCAGGGCCTCGATCTGCTCGGGGCGACGACCGCGCCGGGCATCGAGGAGGCGCGGCGTGTCGTCCGCGAGCACGTGCCGATGCTCGAAACAGATCGCGCCCTGGCTCCCGACATCGCCGCCGTCGCGGACCTCATCGAGCGCGAGATCCTCCTGGCGGCCGTGCGGTCGCGCATCTCCGACCTCGCGTGACCGCGCCGCGAGCCGTCGTGTTCGACCTCGGCGGCACGCTGGTCCAGTGGGCCGACTGGGAGGGCGGCGCGTCCGTGAAGTGGGGTCTCGCGTACGACGCGGTCTGCGCCGCGCAGCATGGCGCCGTCGCATCGCGCGAGGAATTCGTTGCCGCGATGCGCGCGGCCGAGAAAGCGCACTGGGAGCGAGTCGATCGTGACCACTGGAGCGGCCCGCCCACCGCTGTCGTGAGCGACGGCTTCCGACGGCTGGGTACGAACGCCGATGAGGGCGCGCTCCTCGCGGCGCTCGACGGTTACGCGCGCGCCGTGGCGGGGTGGTGCACCGTCTTCGCGGACACGCGCGAGACGTTGGCGACGCTGCGCGAACGAGGCTACCGACTCGGCCTGCTCTCGAACACCTGGTGGGCCGCGGAGTGGCACAACGCGGATCTGGCCGCGCACGGACTCGCCCCGCTGCTCGATGAGCTCGTGTACACCTCGGACCTCGAGTGCTCGAACCAGCGGTGTTCCGCGAGATCGCGTTGCGGCTCGGGATCGCCCCGGAGGCCTGCGTGATGATCGGTGACCGCCAGGTCGACGACGTGTCGGGCGCGCGGGCGGTCGGGATGCGCGCGATCTGGCGCCGCAACGACTCGGGATTCCCGGCCTCCGACGTCGCGCCCGATGCGGTCGTGGACGCGCTCGCGGAGCTGCCGCCGCTGCTGCGGTCGTGGGGAGGCGCGTGAAGCGCTGCTCATGGGCGACGCGCGAGCCGCTGCTCACCTATCACGACAAAGAGTGGGGCACGCCGCGACACGACGAACGCACGCTCTTCGAGTTCCTGGTGCTCGAAGGCGCGCAGGCCGGGCTCTCGTGGGAGACGATCCTCCGCAAACGGGCTGCGTACCGAAAAGCGTTCGCGCGTTTCGCGCCGAAGACGGTCGCGCGCTACGGTGCCCGCGATGTCGCGCGGCTCATGGCCGACGCGGGCATCGTGCGCAACCGCGCCAAGATCACGTCGGCCATCACCAACGCGAAGGCCTTTCTCGCCGTGGCCGAGGAGCACGGCAGCTTCGACAGCTACGTCTGGCGGTTCCACGATCCGGCGGACCTGTCACGGGATCTTCGAAAGCGCGGCTTCCGGTTCGTTGGACCGACGATCTGCGAGTCGTTCATGGAGGCCGTCGGCCTGGTCGATCACCACGAAAAGGGCTGTTTTCGGTGGTCCGCCCGCCCCAGAACACCCGTGCAGGGGACTCCCGGTCCGCTGGCGCGAACGTAGAATTTGCGCCAGAACCTAGCGAAAGGAGGTTCACTCATGATCGCTTTCTTCCGTGACGAAGAGGGTCAAGGCCTCGTCGAATATGCACTCATCATCGCCGTCATCGCCATTGCCGTCATCGTCGCGATGATCTTCCTGCGCGGCCAGATCCAGAACATCTTCAGCAACATCGGCAACAACCTGACCTAAGCGTCCGCGACATCGGATCGAGCGAGCGGCCCGGGGTGACCGGGCCGCTCGTATTTCCGGACGGCACCACGCCCGCCATGAGGGCGGGCGCAGCGCAAGGAGGGAGGGAGACGGAAAGGCTGTCTTAGCGGCGGGGTCCCCTACCCGGGAAGCCGGGAGCGCCGGCGGGACGGGTCGCGTCGACCTCGGCGGTGACGTGCGCGGTGAGTGAGGCCTTCTGCGCCGTGGCTTGTGCCGCGGTGATCTTCCCGGCCGCGAGGGCCGCGTCGATCTTGGTGTTGGCGTCGGCGACCAGCGCCGCGATCAGGCCGTCACGGGTCTTTCCCGCCGCGGTCGCGATCTGCGCGAGGGTCTGGCCGGCTTGAAGCTTGGTGCGCAGGTCCGCCTCCGTCGTGCCGATGTACGTCGCGGCGGCAGCCTCGTCATTGAACTCGCGCAGGCCGCCCGGACCGCCACGGCCACCGGGGCCGGAGAAGTTCGTGCCCGGCTGGTCGACGGCGGTCGTGATCTGCTTGGTCGCCTCAGCCGACAGCGCGGCGATGAGGCCGTCGCGGGTCTTCCCGTGCGCGACGGCGATCTGCGCGAGCGTCTGACCGGACTGGAGCGCGGTCCGCAGGTCCGCTTCGCTGATGCCGATGTACGTCGCGGCGGTGGCGAGGATGTTCGGCGAGCCGAATGGCCCGTTGGACGCGAAGATCGCGACGTCGCCCGGGAGCTGTGTGATGACGGCGTCGGCGCTGCTCGGCGTGAGCGCAGCGGCCGCGACCCCGCCCGTGAGCAGGAGCGTGACGCCGCTCGCGATGAGCATCTTGTCGATGTACTTCATGACGGGTTCCTTTCTCGGAGGTGGCTGACATGACAACAAAATCAGCGGCGCCACCCTTCATGAAAGGGCCCTAAGAAGCTGTGACCGGGGCGGGTTTCTTACCTAGTTCTTAGCCGCGCGCCCATACACTCGGGCTCGTGAACGTCCTCCTCGTCGAGGACGATCCCGGAGTGCGGGGGGCCGTGGAGCGGGCGCTTCGCGGCGCCGGCCACCGGACCGAGACCGCCGCCAACGGCGTCAAGGCGCTCGAGGTGGCGACGGCAAGCCCCTACGACGCGATCGTCCTGGACCTTGGTCTGCCCGGGCTCGACGGCCTCGAGGTGTGCCGCCGCCTGCGCTCGACCGGCAACACCGTGCCGGTGCTCATGCTCACCGCGCGCGCGGCCGTGACCGAACGGGTCGAGGGCTTGGACGCCGGCGCCGACGACTACCTCGTGAAGCCGTTCGCGCTCGACGAGCTGCTGGCCCGACTGCGCGCGTTCGAGCGCCGCGCGCCGCAGAGCGGGCAGTCTCGCGGCACGCTCCGTTTCGGCGACGTCGTGCTCGATCGCGACGCGATGACCTGCCGCCGCGGCGATCGGACGATCCAGCTGTCGCGCACCGAGTACCAGCTGCTCGAGCTGTTCCTCTCCAATCCGAAGCGCGTCCTCAGCCGCGATGTCATCTTCGATCGCGTGTGGGGCTACGACTTCGGCCCCGACTCGAACTCCCTCGACGTGTACATCGGATACCTCCGGCGAAAGCTCGGCGAGCCGCGGATCATCCACACCATGCGCAGCGTCGGCTACGTGCTGAGGGAGCCGTGAGCTTCCGCCTCCGCGTGACCATCCTGACCGCCGCGGCCGTCGCGGTCGCGGCCATCGCCGCGGGCGCGTTGATGTACCTGATGGTGCAGCAACAGATCCAGTCGGCGTTCGATGACACGCTCAAGACCACCGCCAACACGGCACGCCTCGGCGGTCCACGTCCGGATGACCGTTTCGGCGGGCGCGCTGGCGGCGGCCAGGTCTTCCTCTCCGGCCGCCCCGACATCTTCGCTCAGATCGTGGACACGTCCGGGAGCATCGTCGGCTCTGACTCGCAGGTCGGCCAATCCCCGGAGCTCGTGACCAGTCAGGTGCTCGCCGTCGCGAACGGCAAGAGCGCCGATGGCTGGTCCGACGTGACGACATCGACAGTTCATTGGCGCATCTACGCCGTGCCCTTCAGCCCTGGCCACGCGCTGGAAGTCGCTCGTCCGCTCAACGAGATCGATGCGGCGCTCGCGAGCACGCGCTTCGCGCTCATCGGGCTCGCGATCACCGCGGTGGTCCTGGCCGCGCTGCTGGGAGCGCTCATCGGCCGGGCCGTCCTGGGGCCGCTGCGCCGCCTCAACGAGACGGTGAACGACGTGACGCGCACGCGCGATCTGTCCCGCCGGGTCGCGATGACCGGGGGCGACGAGATCGGGAACCTCGCGGCGTCCTTCGACGGCATGCTCGGCGCGCTCGAGATCTCGCTGCGCCAGCAGCGTCAGCTCGTCGCCGACGCCTCGCACGAGCTGCGCACTCCATTGACCAGCCTGCGCACGAATCTCGAGCTGCTCGCGCGCGGTCAGCCCACCGATAACGCCGAGCGGCAGCAGGTGCTCGTCGAGCTCGTCGGCCAGATGGAGCGGCTCTCGACGCTGGTCGCCGATCTCATCGATCTCGCGCGCGACGAAGAGGCGACGCTGCCGATCGAGGACGTCCGGCTCGACGAGGTCGTTGCCGACGCCATCACCGACGTCCGCGGCCGTTACCCGCAGGTTCGCTTCGAAGCCGTCCTCGAAAAGGCGGCCGTGCGCGGCGTCCGCTCGCGCATCGCGCGCGCCGTCACGAATCTGCTCGACAACGCCGGTAAGTGGAGTCCCGCGGGTGGCGTTGTCGAGGTCACCGTGAACGGCGGCGAGGTGAGCGTCCGGGACCACGGGCCGGGTGTCGCGCCCGAGGACGCGCCGCGCGTCTTCGACCGTTTCTGGCGCGCGAGCAACGCGCGCTCGCTCCCTGGGTCCGGCCTCGGTCTTTCGATCGTGAAAGACGTCGCCGAATCGCACGGCGGATCGGTCAGTGTCGAGCACGCCACGGGTGGCGGCGCGCGCTTCCGCCTGCGGCTCGCTGAGGGCTCTTAGTCCCTTCTTAGCCGCTTTTCATGCTCCCACCGCGCGCGGATGTTCCCCTATCGACATGACCGATCGACCACGACGCCGTAGGCCGCTCATCACCTCGACGCTCGCGCTCCGCGTGCTCGCCTCGGCGATCACGCTCAGCAGCTTCGGGGGTATGACGGTCTTCGCCAGCGAGAACCTGCACGCCTCGAACGCGCCGCTACAACCCGCGGCCGCCGTCGCGACCGCCACACCCGCGCCGACTGCCGCGACGACGGTCACGGCCTCGCGCACGACGACGACGCGGCGTTCGGTCACTACCACGAGCACCGCGGCGCTCACGCGCACCAAGCAGTCCTAGCCGCGCCGTGACCTTCAACACCGACCTCATCTGGATCCTCGCGCGCTCGACCGGCGTCGGCTCGCTCGTCGCGCTCACGCTCTCGGTCCTCACCGGCATCGCACTGCGCACCGGCACCTTCGCGTGGCTGTCGCACAACCGCGGCGTGCGCGTGGTGCACGGCTTCCTGACCGTCCTGTGGATCCCGCTTGGCCTGGCGCACGTGATCGCGCTCCTCTTCGACCGCTATGCGCAGGTCGGGCTCCTCGACCTCGTCGTCCCCTTCGGCGTCTCGTACGGGCGCTTCGCGGTCGGGCTCGGAACGATCTCCGCGCAGCTCATCGTCGTCGTCCTCGTGTCGACCTGGATGCGCTCGTCGCTCACGCTCGGGCAGTGGCAGGCTTTCCATCGCCTCTCGTACGTCGCGTTCGTCGCCGCATTCGCGCACGGGATCCTGTCGGGGACCGATCTCGCGAATCCGGTGGTCGCGGCTCTGGCATGGATCACCGCCGCCGCGGTCGGATTCGTCGCGCTCCGTCGCCTCACGCGCGTTCGCTTCGCGCAAAAGAGCACCCCCCGCTCGGCCTAGGTACGCTGGAGGGCCATGCGGCTCGTCTTCACCGTCAACGGCACGAAGCGCGAGGTCGATCCACCGCCGGCCGCTTCGCTGCTCAGCGTCCTGCGCGACGACCTCGGGCTGACCGGCACCCGGTTCGGCTGCGGGAGCGGTCAATGCGGCGCGTGTTCCGTCATCGTCGACGGCAGGGCCGTCGCCTCATGCCTCATGCCCGCCCGCCAGGCGGTCGACCGCGAGATCACCACGATCGAGGGCCTCGCGACAGGCGAGGCACTGCACCCGGTGCAGGAGGCGTTCATCGCGGAGGACGCGATGCAGTGCGGCTACTGCACGAGCGGGATGATCATCGCGGCCGCGGCGCTCCTGGCGCGCGACACCGCGCCGGACGAAGCCGCGATCCGCGACGCACTCGCCGGCAATCTCTGCCGCTGTGGTGTGTATGGCCGCGCGATCCGCGCCGTGCAGCGGGCAGCCGGAACGAGGGCGGTCGCGGCGGGTTCCTCCCCGGCGATGCACAGATGAATGTGGAGGAGCGCATCCGGATCGAGCCCGACGGGTCGGTGACCGCGTTCTCCGGCAAGATCGAGTTCGGCCAGGGCATCCGCACCGCGTTCGCGCAGCTCGTCGCGAACGAGCTCGACGTCCCGGTGGAGCGCGTGCGCGTCGTCCTCGGCGACACCGCACAGGTGCCGTTCGACTTCGGGACCTTCGGGAGCAACTCGGTCGCGCAGGAGGCGCCCGCGCTGCGCCTCGCCGCGGCGTTCGCGCGGCGCAGCTTGATCGGACGGGCATCCGCGCATCTCGGCATCCCCGCGGCGCGACTCGACACGAAGAGCGGCACCATCGGCGACGGCGACGGCAAACGGATCAGCTACGCCGACCTCGTGCGCGACGCGCCACTCGCAGGCGCCGTCCCGGAGGACGAGCCGCTCCTGCCGCCGGAGCGCTGGCGGCACATCGGCACGCCACTCGCGCGGGTCGAGGCGCGTGACATCGTCACCGGGCGCGCGCGCTACACGGCCGATGTCCGGCTCGACCGCCTTGCGCGCGGCGCCATCGCCCGTCCGCCGGCTCGTGGCGCTCGCGCGACACGCGTCGACGATCGCGCCGCGCGTGCCATGCCCGGCGTCATTGCGGTCGTGCACGACGGCGACATCGTGGGGGTCGTCGCCGAGCGCGAGGAGCAGGCGCGCGCCGCCGCGGATGCGCTCGAGATCGATTGGGAAACCCCGCAACGCGCGTCCTCGGAGACACAGGTCGTGCCGATGCGCGAGGACGCCGGCACCGATGCCGCACTCGCATCGGCCGCGCTCACACGCTCCGCGACGTACACGCTGCCATCGATCGCGAGCGCCTCGATCGGTCCAAGCGCCGCGGTCGTCGACGTGCGGCCCGACGGCGCGACGGTCTACGCCGGGACGCACCGTCCGTTCGGGCTACGCGATGCCGTCGCCGGTTCCGTGGGACTCGCCAAGGAAAGCGTGCGCGTGATGCCGCAGATGTCGAGCGGCACGTACGGTCGCAGCAGCGCGCCCGACGTGTCGGTCGAGGCCGCGGTCCTATCCAAGCACGCGCGCCGGCCGGTGCTCGTGCAGTGGTCGCGGGCCGAAGAGTTCGCGTACTCCCCCAGCCGGCCAGAGGCGGTCCTCGAGGTCACGGCCGGACTCGACGCGAGCGGCCACATCGTCGCGTGGCGCTACGACGAGCACACCAACATCCACACCGCCGCGGGTCCGGATCCGCGCGTCGCGGCGATGACGTCGGGCCGGAACGCCGTGCCCCCGTACAGGATCCCGAGCGCGCGTGTCGTCCTGCACGTCGAGCCGACGCCGCTGCGCACCGCGAACTTCCGCTCGCTCGCGGCGGCGGAGAACGTCTTCGCGATCGAGTCGTTCGTCGACGAGCTGGCGCACGCCACGCAGCAGGACCCGCTCGCCTTCCGACTGCGTCACGTCGACGACCCGCGCCTGCGCCGCGTGATGGAGCGGGTCGCGGAAGTGAGCGCGTATGGGAAGAAGGTCCCCGCGCGGCACGGGCACGGCTTCGCCTGCACGCTCTATCACGGCACCTACGTCGCGCAGGTCGCCGAGGTGGAGGTCGCCGCCTCTGGCGCCGTGCGCGTGCTGCGCGTGTGGTGTGTCGTCGATCCGGGCCTGGTGATCAATCCCGAGGGCGTGCGCAACCAGGTCGAGGGCGGGATCCAGCAATCCGCATCGTGGACGTTGCTGGAGGAGCTCCGGCACAAGGATGGTCGCGTCGCCACGACGTCGTGGGACATGTATCCGATCGCGACCTTCCGCGACGCGCCCGAGTCGATCGAGGTCCTGGTCGAAGGCGACAGGGGCGCGCCGTCGACCGGCGTTGGCGAGCCGGGCGCGGTGCCGACCTCGGCCGCGATCGCGAACGCCGTGTTCGCGGCGTGCGGGGCGCGGGTGCGTGACGTACCGCTCACGCCCGAGCGCGTGCGAAAGGGGATGCCGGCCGGCGCGGGCTAGGAGCTCTGCCGGCGCACATTCCGTCCGGCGCGATATAGGTTCGCGACGACAGCGCGAGGACGAGGAGCAGCAGCCAACCGGCGTTCTCCTGAAGAGTCGCGCTCTGGGCCGCGAACCAGATCACGACCAGCGCGGCGATCGCGCCGACCGCGAGCTGTCCGTCGTCGACGAGCAACCCGTAGGTGTTGTTCCAGATCGAGGGCAGCACGCTAGACGCGACATTCCGCCGCGTTCATCCTCCCGAGGAGATGAGCCGGCGCCGAACGCGGTCAAGCTGATACGCGCTCGCTCCGCCCGCCAGCACGTACGCCTCGACGCTGCCATGACTCCGCCGGACATACGTCAACACGTCGAGGATGTGTTCCGCGTGCGTGACGAATCCCTCCGCGCGCTTCGCGCGGACCACGGGATCCGTCTCGTTGGCGAGCCACTCCTCGTAGAGGGGTTGCAGATACGCGTCGCTCGCAATCCAGTCGTCGGCGACCACCGCGTCCGGGACGCCCGCGAGCGAGAGAAGCAGGGCGGCGACGATGCCGGTCCGCTCCTTACCCGCGTGACAGTGGATCACCACACCCCCGGGCGGTGCATCGGACAATGCCGCGATGGCGTTCGCGATGTTGGTGTGAGACAGCTTCGCGGTGAGCACGTAGCCATCGGCGCGGCGCGCGGGATCCTTGATCGCTTCCCACTCCGCGTCACTGATCAGCGGCACGTTGAGGAACACCAGCCCATGCGGAGGCTTCGCGGCGTGTAGGTTCGGGAACTTCGCCAGCTCGCGCGGATCACGAAGGTCGATGACGGTGCTGACGCCATATGCGACGAGCGCGGCAACGCCGCCAGGGGCGAGCTTGTTGAGGTTGTCGGCGCGCACGACCTGACGCCAGGCTGTCTCTCCTCCGGATGCCGATCGAAGGCCGCCGAGGTCTCGCGCGTTCAGAAGGTCCGGCCAAACGAGGTGTCGATCCACAGATCCTCCGCCGCTCGCCTGATCAGGGAGCCGCGCAGTATCCGCGCAGAAAGAGCGAAAAGAACAGTCTTGTTGTGCTGCGCGAGTCGTCGCAGACTGGAATCGCTCACCTCGCTGGCCATTCCTTGTCGGGCCGGTTCGACGGCAACCTGCGATAATGAATTCATGATCACGCGACCAGCTGCGGCCGTGCTTGTGAGGCGAGCCAGGCACAGCGCCGGGCTCACGCAGCGAGCGCTCGCGCGCCGCAGCAGCATCCCTCAACCAACCATCGCCGCTATCGAGACCGGACATCAGGATCCGCGGTTCGAGACGTTCCGCGCGCTCATGGAAAGCTGTGGTCGAGATGTGACAGCCCTACCGCGGCCCGGACAAGGTGTCGATCGCACGCAGATCCGCGAGTTGCTCCGTCTCACGCCCGGGCAGCGCTTGCGACTTGCGGCTCAGGACGCGCGTGGACTCGAGCGTCTCCTTCGGTCAACAAAGCGATGAGCGAGCGAGGATTCGATCCTGTCGCGGCTCTTCAACTCCTGGTCGCGCACCGAGTCGACTTCGTCGTCATCGGTGGTGTCGCGGCACGCATCTGGGGATCGCCAACCGTCACGCGGGACCTGGACATCTGCTACGCGCGAGTGCCGGACAATTTCGAACGCCTGGCGGCAGCGTTGCAGGTCGTACATGCGCGGCTGCGCGGCGTCAAAGAGGAGGTCCCGTTCCGCCTGGATGCCCGCACTCTCGCATTGCGCGATAGCTTTACGTTTGTTAGCGACGTTGGCGACTTGGATTGCCTCGGCACACCGGCTGGGACGGGTGGATTCGACGACCTGAGGGCGAACGCCGAGCTCGTCGATGTCGATGGCCTGAAGGTATGGGTGACGTCACTCGCTGACCTCATCGAGATGAAACGCGCGGCGGGGCGGAACAAGGACAGAGTCGAGCTTGAGGTCCTCGGCGCGCTGCGTGACGAGCGAGGCAGGCGCCGGCGCTAGCGGGCCCAGGTCTCCTTAAGAACGCGCAGCGCGTTCCCACCGGCGAGCTTCGCGATATCCGTATCGGTGTATCCGTGCTTCACCAGCCAGCGGACGGCGTTGCGCATCGCCTCACCGGGGTTCTCCATGCCGTCGACGTACGGCACCTGCGTGTACGACGGGCCGGTATCGCGGATCGCGGCAAGCGAGAGCTACGTCGGTG
>WNGJ01004111.1_pt1 | contig 26374 bp, 27 predicted proteins | sample 5400611 | NCBI WGS metagenome assembly WNGJ01 (sample SAMN13153375, study PRJNA577476) | soil metagenome | isolation source: 40 cm soil or saprolite under Garry oak tree replicate 1 | place: USA:California | collected 2016-06-15
GTGCCCCTGGGAACGCCGCCGTCGGCTATCGCGCGTCTCAACGCCGAGATGGACAGGGCGCTCGCGGATCCTGCGACCGCCAAGAGCCTCCTGCAAACGGCAACCGAGCCGGTCGGCGGCGGCGCGGAGCAACTCGCGCGCGTCGCGCGGGCGGATTCCGAGAAATACGCGCGGCTCGCGCGAGAGCTCAATATCAAGGCGAACTAGATCAGCCGACATGCTGGAATGTCGACCGCGATCGCCGAAGCGTAGCGGGCGTCACGGCTCGAAGATCGCCTTGAACAGCGCGGCGAGGCGAAAGCCTGCTTTGGCGAGCTGGATGCGGGCCTGCGCCTTGACCCAGTCCTCATACGCCGGATCGGGCGTGGCCTCCCAGGTGCACCCGCCGGTGAAGGAGAAGGGCGAGGGCTTCGAGCCCTTGCGGATCGTCAGGCGCTGGTGCGCCTCGATCGCGAGCGGCATGATCTCGCTCGCCCATTGTGCCGCCCACGTATCCGGTGAGCCGGTAGTTTCCCAGCCGGCCGGTGGCGCGGCGGCGAGCAGTTTGGCGAAGTCCTGCTCCGAGTGGGCGCTACCGGCGGCCTGCATCGCGCGAACGACGGTGGTGCTGTCCCAATAAAGGTGCAGGTTCGCGGCCGGCGGGACCGCGGGAGGCGGCGCGACCAGGAAGATCAGGTTGCCGCCCATCGTCATTGCAAAGGTATCGCCTATCCCGAACGTCGGCGGCGTGCCGCCGACGTTCGGATCGACGCTCGTCTGGCAAGCCTTGTCGAAGTATTTCGCCCCCACGTGCAGCGGCTGATGGATGTCGCCGACGAGGTGTGCGAGCAGCCAGACCGCTTCGGTGTCGGTGAGGTTGACGTCGGGTTTGGCGGGCGGGGTTTTGCCGCGCAGTTGCGCGACCGCATATCCGATCATCTGCACGACGTCGATGTCTTCCGTACCGGCAGTGTTGGGGACGTAGCTTGGTTGCTGCAGCGGCACATCGGCGAAGTGGAATTTGTCATGGTGCGGATTGCGTTCTGCATACGCTTTCTCTTCGTCGGAGGGCGGGCGACCGCAAAACGGTACGTTGTTTTTTTTCGCGCAATCCGGGAACACCGCGACCGCGCTCAGACTTCGCTTCTCCACGGTGCCGCCGTCGTTCTTCTCCAGCAGTTCGCTCACGCGCTGCTGCGTCGCCGGGTAATGCTGCTGCAGAACCAGGTCGGCGACGGCGCCGACGATGCGATGTCCCGGAAAGTCCCATGCCGCAGCCGGCACCGGCAGTGCGCTTGCCGCCCAGACGGCGAGCCATGCCGCTCGAATTCTGCCTCGCATGTTCGCATTCCTTTTCAGGTCGTCAGCTCTACGCGGGTCAACGTCGTGCAGCATATGGGCTCAGAAAAATCGGTTTGCCGGCCGCGGCAGGCCGAGATTTTCGCGTAGCGTCTTGCCTTCGTATTCCCGCCGGAACAGACCGCGCCGCTGCAATTCCGGCACCACGCGCTCGACGAAATCGTCGAGCCCGCCGGGCAGGTAGGAAAACATCACGGTGAAACCGTCGGAGCCTTCGGTGGCGAGCCATTCCTCCATCTCATCGGCAATGGTCTCAGGTGTGCCGACCATGGCGAGTCCGGAATAGCCGCCAAGGCGCTGGGCAAGCTGCCGCACGGTGAGCTTCTCGCGCTGCGCCAGCTCGACGGCCCGTTGCCGGCCGCTCTTGCTGGCATTGCTTTCGGGGATTTCGGGCAATGGCCCATCGGGATCGAAGCGCGAGGCATCGTGACCGAGCGCGATGGACAGCGAGGCGATGGCGTTGTCGTAGTGAACGAGGCTGTCGAGCCGCGCCCGCTTGGCGCGCGCCTCCTCCACCGTGTCGCCGACCACGACGAAGCAGGCCGGCAGAATTTTCATGTGATCACGGCAACGCCCGGCCTTCTCGGCGCGGGCTTTGACGTCGGCGTAGAACTCGCGCCCGGCAGCGAGATTCGCTTGTGCCGTGAACACGGCTTCCGCCGTTTCCGCCGCGAGTTGGCGGCCGGCCTCGGACGCCCCGGCCTGGACGATAACCGGCCAACCTTGGATCGGGCGGGCGATGTTGAGCGGGCCGCGCACGGAGAGGTACTTGCCCTTGTGATTGAGCACATGCAGCTTGTCGGGATCGAAATAAAGTCCGCGATCGGCATCGCGGATGAAGGCGTCGTCCGCCCAGCTATCCCAAAGGCCAGTCACCACGTCGTAGAACTCGCGCGCTCGGGTGTAGCGCTCGCCATGCTCCATGTGATCGTCGAGCCCGAAATTGAGCGCCGCATCCGGGTTGGAGGTGGTCACGATGTTCCAGCCGGCGCGGCCGCCGCTAATATGATCGAGCGAAGCAAACCGCCGCGCCACATGATAAGGCGCGTCGAAGGTGGTCGACCCGGTCGCGACGAGGCCGAGATGCTCGGTCACGCCGGCCAACGCCGAGAGCAGCGTGAACGGCTCGAACGACGTCACCGTGTGACTGCGCTTGAGCGCGTCGAGCGGCATATTGAGGACGGCCAGATGATCGGCCATGAAGAAGGCGTCGAATTTGCCGCGTTCCAGCGTCTGCGCCAAGCGCTTGAGATGCGCGAAGTTGAAATTGGCATCCGGGAAAGCGCCGGGATAGCGCCAGGCGCCGGTGTGGATGGTAGCCGGCCGCATGAAGGCGCCGAGCCTGAGTTGACGCGATGCCGCCATTGATACCCTCTTGCATGAACGATGCTCGTATATAGGCGCGCGCTTATTTTAAAGGAAACAGCCGCAATACGTGCCGGCTATTGCGCGCAGGCGCGATAGCGATCGGCTATCGTCCGCCTCTCTCCGGCGCGCGGCCCGTTCTGCTTGATGGCGGCTGACGCTCGGCGACACCAATTTGTGATCCCAGCCGGCTGGCCCCTACCGCCCGAAGGCGTCATATTTCACCGCGCCACGTCCGCAACAGCTGGGAGAGCGGTCATGCCGAGGGTCAAGCTGACACGCCTCTGCGCCGGATTGGTTGTTTGCGCTATCGGTCTTGTCGTGTTTTTCTCCTCGCCAGCCAATGCCGAGCGGGTGAACAAGAAGCAGGGCTCGTATCATCCCCACCGACTCGCGGCGAAGACCAGTGCCCAACGGGTCAAGGCAGGGGGCCCCAACGCTGTGTATTGGGGGTGCTGCACCAAGATGGGTGCCGACCCCGATCCGTTTATCCGCTCGCAGATTCTGCGCGATGCGAGCGGCTTCTTCGGTGGAATCGACTAGGCGTGCCTTCGCACAGCCATCGGCTGCGGGCGTCAGAGGTCTCGGATCGATGGGCCTTGGGTCGGGTCAAAAGACCGGGGTGCATCCCACCATGGGGTATAAATTAAATGCTCGAAAAAGGGCGGCGGCCCGTGTCTGCCTGGTACGGTTCTAGAACGCGAAGGCGTTCAGGACCAGGGTGCAGGTCACTAACGCACCCAAGATGAGCCCGAATAATTGGGTAATTCGACGTTCGCTCATATCCAGCACTCCCATCCTAAACCTTAGTCGCGCGAGCGGTCTCTTCGGTTCAATTTCCTCGCGCGCCAAGGCCGACCAATAGCTGCCAACCAATTCAAAGGGTTAGCCTCGGTGACGCCGCCCCGATCTTACCGGGCAGGCCGAAGAGGCGCACGCTTAGGGACCTTTGGCGCTCGCTTCACGACATGCAGCAACACTAGGGAGGTGTCCCGTGAAAGCTCTTGCGATCGGTTTGGTCGCTGGCACGGCGCTCTGCGGCGTCATGTCGGTGCCGGCATCGGCGATGCCCATGGACAATCTCGTCGCCGCGGCGAGCGATCTCGCGCTGGGCCAAAGCGCGCGCTACGTGTGCAATCGGTATCGATGCCGGTGGCGGCCGAATTACGCCTACCGCCCGTTGGGCTACTACGGCTATCGACCGAGCTATTACAGCTACGGACCAAGCTATTACAGCTATGCACCAAGCTACTACGGCTACGGACCAGGCTGGTCCGGCGGCTTGTATGGCGGCGGTCTATACGGCCGGTGGTGGTGGTGAGGCGCGCAATAGTTTGCTCGGGACTGCGCCTCTCGCCGAAGCGCGCGGCCGCACGTCAGGGTGCTGACGTTGCGGCGAGCGCTAAACAGCGCGAGTTCAGTCCTGAGATTTGGACGTGCCCGCCATTTGCGGCCCGTTGATCTGATAGAGCACGAACCTGTTGCCGGCGAAAACCGGGGTGAGCCGCGTCGGATCCGGATTGGCGTAGTCGCGGTCCGTGAACAAGATATAGAGGTAGTCATAGTCCGTGGTCCACCGCGCCCAATAGGGCGGGTCGTCCCAATCCGTCAGTTCCGCAGACGACAGCAGCTGCCGGATCGACGGCGGCGTTCCGTCTTCGGTATCGACGCGGTCGCGATAATTGCGGCGCACATGCATGATTTGCTTGCCGAGCACGGTGAAGGCGGTCGTGACTAAGGCGGAGCGCTCGATGATCGCCAGACAGGCGGCATGCGTGAGCCAGAGTTCACGTGCGTTGTCGCCATTGTCGGGATCCGCATACGCGACCAGCACCTTGGATCCACGCTCGATTTGGCGGACCGAGTCGCGGAACGAGGCGGTCCCGCGCGAGAGCTCGCGCCACACGCCCTGCACCTCGAATGCGCGCACGGCCAGCAGCAGAACGAGCACCGTCGCGAAGCCGCGGCGCACGAACTCGTCGCGCAGATCGAGATGCGCGCAGGCAATGATCATGAACGCCAGCGCAATCGGCAAGCGCTGATCCGCCATGTAGGTGTCGAACAGGACGCGGGGCAGCGCCAAATAGGTCGCGCCGCCGACCGCCAGCAGCACCCAGCCAAACGGATGGAATCGCAAGGCACGGTGGCGAATGGCGAAGAGCGCGGCGATTGCCACGATCGTCGCCAGGAAGAACGTCGCGGCGCGGGAATAGACCTCGATGACAAAGAGCAGACCGTTGAGCTTGCCGTTGAACTCCCAGGTGAAGTCCCAGCGCAGCGTCCAGGTCGGGCTCATCAGCAGCAGCGGCACCACCGGGAGAAACGGGATTCCGCTGGCGACAAAATCAACCCAGGCGGGCAGCTGCCGCGGTGCCGGATGCTCGGACGGCAACCCGAGCGGCTTGCGTCCGCGTAAAGCCAGCAGCCTTTGCAGTTCGAATGCGAACAGCCCGAGCCCATAGACCCCGACGGCGAACAGATGACAGAAGAACAGCGCCAACACGAACAACGTCGATACGGCGAGACGCAACACCATGGCGCGCTCGCGCAACGCCACCCAGGTCGCGAGCGCCCAGAGCGAGAGCCCGATGCCGAACAAATAGTTCATCGTGCCCACGAGAAAGACGTTGTTGTAGAGCAGGGGGAAGGCGATCAGCGGCAGCACCGACCAATGGCGATAGAGCTGACGGTTGAGCGCGAGCGTGCCCGACAGGATCAGCACGAAACTCATGATGGTGTAGATCTGTCCGGCGAGATAGACGTTCATGACCCGCTGCAGGATCGGAACGATCAAATCCATCATCAGGTTTGGAATGACCTGCCATTCGACCTGGTAGAAAAGCGCCAGATTGGGGTCGCTGCGGATGGTGGCGATCACGTGCATGCGCGCGAGGTGATTGATATAGTCGGACAGCGGTGGCCAGGGATAAAGCAGGATCGGGATCGAGGCGATGGCCGCCAGCGTCATGAACAGCGCGGCGATCTGCCAGGCGCTGAAACGAACGGCCTGTTGAGGAATCGGCTCAGACTCGCCGGCGAAAATGCCGAGCTGGCCTGCCGCTGGCGCCGATGGGCCCGCCCGTTTTGCCGCGCGCAGCCCGAGAAATTGACCGACATCAACCATTTCGGCTACGCGCTCAGGCGCTGCTTCACCAAAGCGATGGGGAGAACAGAGGTCCGTGCAAGTGGTCGCGTCGCCGGGCTGGCGAGCGTTCGATTGACCATGTCGACGTATCACGTCGACTTGTCAAAGTCCACCACTGCCGTGCTGCGCGGTATTGGGGCTGCGCGCGGAACGGGTTGAGCCTTAAGAACGTGAAAGCCAGAGAGCAGCATAAGCGTCCCAGTGGCGGATATCCCATCGCACTTGGGTGCTGCGCCGGTGGAAACAGCGCTCAGCCCGGCTCCTCCACTCCCTGACTTTGCTGGCTCGGCAGATATTGGTAAGAGATTCGAACAGGGCATCACATGATATCTCCCCGCCGCCAATTTCTGCGCTTGGCCGCCGGTGCCGCCGCGCTGGTGGCCGTTCCGCGGGTCGGTACGGCGCAAGCCTATCCCGCGCGACCGGTGCGCGTAATCGTTCCATTCGCGCCCGCCGGCCCGACCGATGTGTTCGCCCGCCTCATGGCTCAAAAGCTGTCCGAACAACTGGGCGCCCAGTTCTACGTCGAGAACATCGCCGGTGCGGGCGGCAATATCGGAGCGGGCCGCGCGGCGCAGTCGAGCCCCGACGGCTACACTCTTCTCGTCAACGGCGCCAACCACGTCGTCAATCCCGCGCTCTACCAGCGAGTGCCCTACGATCCCACCAAGGATTTCGAGCCGGTCACGCTGGCGGTAACCGCACCTGCGGTGCTCACGGTGAACCCGACGCTGCCCGTGGACACGGTCCGGGACCTCGTTGCGCTCATCAGAGCCCATCCCGGCAAATACAGCTACGCCTCGCCCGGGGTAGGTACGCCGCCCCATCTCGTGGGCGAGTTGTTCCGCCTGTCGCTCGGCCTCGACCTCGTACACGTGCCATTCAACGGCGGCGGCCCGGCGATTGCCTCGGCGGTCGCGGGCCACACGCCGATTTCCTTCGGCTCGATGGCTCCGGCCGTGCCGCTGGTCAAAGACGGGAAGCTGCGGGCGCTTGCGGTCTCGAGCAAGACCCGATCGCACGCGCTGCCCGACGTCTCCACCATGACAGAGGCCGGTTATCCCGACGTTGCGGGTGAATCGTGGTTCGCCGTTGTCGCGCCGGCCGGAACCTCGAAGGACATTATCGCACTGCTGCAGCGGGAGATCGCACAAGCCATCGTGGCGCCGGACATGAAGGAGCGCCTGGCCACCCTCGGCTACGAGCCGGTCGCCAGCACGCCCGAGGAATGCGCCGCCCAATTCCGGACGGAAATAGCGAAATGGGGGAAAGTCATTGGCGAGGCGGGCATCAAGGCGCAGTAAGCGCTGCGTCGAGCCGTCTGCCGGGTGCAATCCCGAGATAACGCCGCCACTTCCATGCAGGGCGCAATGAGGTGTCGGAGCCCCCGATCCGGACGCTACTGGGCCCATATCGGAAGCCGCAAACGAATTCTCAATTGAGCGCTGTAATACTAATTGTGCATTGCCATTGGCCGATGCTGCAATGCAACATTGGATGATGATCCTCAGCCGGTCGGCTCAACCGATGCCATACGGGAATAGCTATGAAGAACCTTTGCGCTTACTGCCATGGCAAGTTCGGTCTGGTGCGGTATCGTCGAGCGTTCAAGAGCTTCTGTTCGCAGACATGCGTTGATCACTACAGGGCCTGGCTTCGAGCCGAAGTCGGTAAGCGCAAGAGTTGGTCGGACTGTATTTGGCTGGCCAGCCTGAACGTCGTTCCTTACGCCGGCGAGAAATCTTCGGTTTAGCAAAGAGCGTCATCGCGCGCGCAGATGCGCGCGCGAACGATCCCGTCATCTCTGCGAAAGGCTTGCGGGAGAATGAGCGCGCAGAGCGCGGTCGCTTCGATGAAGACGGTAAAACGCGCGGCGATCGCCGCGCGTTTTTCTTTCATGCAACGAGTGGCCCCGGAGGTTTTCCGGGACCACTCGCTTTTGCCTGCTAGCTTATTCCCGCTTGGTGGCGTCAGCGGCAGGAACGGTGCGTCCTGATGATCACCCGGCCATCCGCCGTTACGATGCGTTCCTTCACGAGGGGACAGTCGGCGCCATAGGCATAGTATGCGTCACCGCGGTATGCGTCACCGCGCCAACGATCGTAGCCATACCGCGGCCCGACGCCGAAGCCGAACGGGCCGACCTGCACGCCAGCCCCTCCCGGGTCCGCGCCCATATAGACCTGAGCGGAGGCCGGAACCGCCGCAACGAGCAAGGCGCCGGTTGCCACGGCCAATAACAGGTTCCTCATGACTTTCCTCCTTCTCATGACCCTCCCGCCCCAACGCATCAGGCGCGCAGGCGTTGCGCCTTGAGAAAAATTTTCAACCTGAGGGAACCACGGCGTTTTCGTGCCGACTGCCATCGATGCCGCGTGGTGCGCGCTGGCGCTGCTTGCGGGGAACCGCCACGCCGCGTTCCCTGTGACGGAACCACGGTGGCGTAGCGATGCTGCGACGCGCTCAATCAGCAGCGCATGTGCTGCGCGACCGCCGCGCAATGACGATCGATGAAAGCTCTTGCTGAACGGCGCTCGACCGGTGAGCACAACAGTTTTGGCGGCCACCCGCGTTACGATTTTCTTAACCGCGTCAATAGTTGGCGCAGGCGCAGCCTTTGCCTGCGTCAATCGCTAGCCTGAGCGCAGCGCACGCACGCTATATCGGGGGCGCGAGAACAAAAGCAGGACTCCAAGAGCCGTGGAAAAATTGTTAGCTTAACGCAGTCGCAGTTCGTAGGAGTATTGCCGTGGCGCCGCGTGCATATTGGAAGGGCTATCTCAAGCTTTCGCTCGTCTCTTGCCCCATCGCGCTCAGTCCCGCCGCGTCGTCGTCGGAGCGCATCTCGTTTCGGCAAATCAACAAGAAAACCGGAAACCGCCTGCGCCAGCAATTGGTCGATGACGAGACGCGCGAGCCGGTCGCGCCCGAGGACAAAGGCAGGGGCTACGAAGTCGACAAGGGCATCTACGTCGAGGTCGACGATGACGAGCTCGAGGCCATCCAGGTGGAGAGTAGGCACACCATCGACATCGACAGCTTCGTCCCCGCGGCGCAAATCGACAAGCGCTTCTACGACAGCCCCTATTACATCGCGCCGACCGACAGCGTGGGGCAGGAAGCGTTCGCGGTCATCCGCGACGCCATGCGCGACAAGGGCATGGTCGCGCTCGGCCGCATCGTGCTCGCCAAGCGCGAGCGCGTCATCGCCTTGGAGCCGTGCGGCAAGGGCATGCTGGGGACGACGCTGCGCTACGCTTACGAGGTGCGCAAACCGGAGGAATACTTCAGCGACATCGAAGACATCAAAGTGCCGGGCGAAATGTTGAAGCTCGCCGAGCACATTGTGGATACGAAGGCCGGCGACTTCGACCCGACGGCGTTCGAGGACCACTACGAGACGGCGTTGGTGGAGCTGTTGCGCAAGAAGCAGGCCGGCTTCAAGCCGCCGAAAACCAAGGAGCACGTCGCCGCGCCTCGCAACGTCATCAATCTCATGGATGCGCTGCGGCGCAGCGTGCAGGCCGAGCGGGCGGCGCCGGCGCAGGCGAAGAAGGGCCGCAAGCGCGTCGAAGGGCAGCGGGAGATGCTGTTGCCGATCGAGGGCAAGCAGGCACCGCAGCGAGCGGGTGCCAAGAAACCGGGCGCGCGCCGCAAAGCGGGCTGACTCCCAGCCCGTCATGGCGCGGCGGAATTGCGCGATGTCATTACGCCGTGCTGATTGCCGGCGGCAGGAGGCTCATCTCGCAACCGCAATCACAATTCGCCGATATATGCGTCCGAGATATGCAGTGCTGGCCGCGTTGGTCGTCTGCGGGTTTCGCTACGACGGCGCCGGCCCGGCCGCCGCGCAGAGCTGGCCGACCCGCCCGCTGACCATGGTGGTCCCGTTCGCGCCCGGCGGCGGCACCGACGTGCTCGGACGCATCGTCGGCCGGCGCCTCTCCGAGGTTCTGGGCCAGCAGGTGATCATCGAGAACGTCGGCGGCGCCGGCGGAATGGTGGGCTCGGCGCGCGTGGCGAAGGCGGCCCCGGACGGCTACCAATTCGTGCTCGGCAGCAGGGCCGATGCGATCAACCAGAACGCTCTACAAAAGTCCGCTCTACAATTTCGCTGCCGATCTCGCGCCGGTGGTGCTGATCGCCGATCAGCCCACGCTCTTGGTTGCGCGCAAGGATCTCCCCGCCGCCAATCTGCAAGAGTTCATCGCCTATGCGAAGGCGAACCAGGCGACGATGCAAATGGCTTCGGCGGGAGCCGGCTCCACCGGCCACCTCGACTGCATGCTGCTCAACGCGGCGATCGGGATCAACGTCACCCACGTTCCATACCGCGGGGGAGGCCCGGCGATGCAGGATCTGATCGCCGGGCGCATCGATTACTTCTGCACGCTGAGCGCGACCGCCAAGCAGCAGATCGAAGGCAAACTGGTCAAGGCGATCGCGATCCTGTCGCGCGATCGCTCGTCGATGCTACCGGAGCTCGCCAGCGCGCAGGAGCAGGGGCTCAATTTCGAGGCCTCGACGTGGTTCGGCTTCTTTTTTCCCAGGGGCACCCCGGAGCCCATCATCCAGAAGCTCCATGATGCCACCGTCGCGGCGATGGACACGCCCTCGGTGCAGGAGCGGCTCAAGGAGGTGGGCGCGGTGACCGTCGCGCCCGAGCGCCGCTCGCCCGACTATCTGCAAAAATTCGTCGCCAGCGAGATCGAGAAAAACGCCGCGCCGATCAGTGCCGCCGGCCTCGCGATCGATTGAAGCCGTGCGATCGCCGAGTGCATCGCAGCCTATCGTGGCATTAGTCCCCGATCAGCGGCGTCCTGCCGGCGCCTTGCCGACGACGCCGTATTCGCTCGATTTGGAACCGTAGGTAGCCGTTGCAAATCCTTCCGCGGCGAGCCCTCGCTTGAGCAGCTCGCGCACCGCGGCCGCTCGGCTGGGCATGCGCCTCTTGAATCGGAAATCGTCGAGGATGATCAGTTCTTCCGGGGACAGCATGATCTGAAGGCGTTCTGCTCGCAATCGGTCCGGCATGGTGATGCCCTCCAATTAGGAGTCGTCTGAGCAAAGTTAGTACCCGCCGTCGTGTTAGTCAATATCATCATTTGATGCGATTGCTAGGTTTTAGCCGTGACCGCTCTAGGCCAATAAACGGAAAATCGTGCGAGGTTAGGCAAATACTAATAAGTATATCAATTCCGACAATGAGATATTTGCAGTCGTATGAAAGTATAAGTTGACATGTCCCAAGTAATAGTTACTTTACAAACATGAGAGCGGCCACTATGAAACCGATCGAAGCGCCGAGCGTCCTAAATTGCCCTCGCTGCGGCGTCAAAATGCGGTTGTTCGGCATCGAGGCTCATCCCACCCTCAAGCAAGCCGATTTGTGCACGTACGTCTGCACGCAGTGCGACGGTGTGCAAACGGAAATCTTGCCGCCGCGGCTTTGAACGATTGCCCGTCACGGAAGGAGTCGCTCGTGCCGATGGTTGCGCTACTTTCGAATGCCGCTTTCGACAGCGAGACCACGCAGCTCCTAGGCGCGGCGTTTGAAGCCGCCTGGGAAAAAGTAAAGACCTCGGGCAGCGCGCTCGCGCAGGAGTCCCAGGCTGCTTTGACCCGGGAGCTGCTGGCCAAACGCATTATAGAGATGGCGAAGCGGGGCGAGAGAAACCCCGATCGCCTGGTCGAGAACGCTTTGGATCATCTGGTAGGATCGCAAGCGACCCCGGATAGCGCAATCACGACGACATCCGCTGCGCTCAGCCGGGCGATGCCCGGCTGCTGACCAAGGTAGGCGAGTCGCACTCCGCGCCGCCTTCGTGCGGGCCGAGAGAAAGCCGATCCACAGAACTTATCGGAAGAACCTTAGATCCTGCCCAGAAGGACGAGGATGAGAACGATGATAAGGATCAGCCCGAGGCCGCTGGATGGATAGTAGCCCCAGCCGGCGCTATAGGGCCAGGTCGGCAGCGAGCCGATGAGAATCAGGATCAAGATAATGAGTAGAATGGTTCCGAGCACGGTCATCTCCCTAGTTTCGTCTCACCGGATTTTCTCTCTGGCCTACACTCTTCAGTACGCTATGAATGCTCCGGTCGCCGCCTCACGACGGAATAATCGAAACGTGGCTTCCTCCTCCGGTGAGGATTCCACAGCGACAGAACGTTTTTAGCGCGGGTATGTTCCCGATGGACCCGCATTTCTGTTCGCGCGCCTCCGGGGGCGTTGCCGGAAGAGAGGCTGGCGCAGACCGAGTAGGCAAAAACTCGAGTGTAAGCCATTGGCCACCGCCGCGAGCCTCATCGTTGCCGATGCTTGCGTAAAGTCGGCGCGGCGACGCGTCCTGACCTCGACGCGCGTGGGCGGGACGCGGGCGGCGCTTACACTCGGCACAGGCCGAACGATTCGGATTGCGGGATCCAAGGAACTTTAGCCTCGGTTTGTACGTTGCTCGTCATCAGGGACGGCGCAGAGCTCCGTCTGCGCCTTCTCGCCGAGCGGCGCTGAAAACATTGCATGTCGGTAACAGCAAGGCGGATCCGTCCCGCTCCCGCGCCCGATCCGAAACCGCCGCGACTCATACGCGTGCTCGGACCGGGGCTCATCACTGGGGCGTCCGACGATGACCCCAGCGGGATCGCGACCTACAGCCAAGCCGGCGCCCAGTTCGGCTTCGCGGTTTCTTGGACGATGTTGTTCAGTTACCCGTTGATGGTGGCGATCCAGCAGATCAGCGCCAGGATCGGCCGCACAACGGGGAAAGGTATCGCCGGCAATCTGCGCCAGCACTATCCCAACTGGTTGCTGCAAGGGATCGTCGCGCTTCTTTTCGTCGCCAACACGATCAACATCGGCGCCGACCTCGGTGCGATGGCCGACGCGCTCGGATTGCTGATCGGCGGACCTTCCTTGATCTACGTGATCGCGTTCGGGTCGTTTTGCGCAATCCTGCAGGTGTTCATGGCCTATGCTCGTTACGTCGCCGTGCTGAAATGGCTCACCCTCGCCCTGTTTGCGTATTTCGGCACGGTGATGGTCGTGGACATTCCATGGGCCGAGGCGGCGCGCGGTTTCCTGCTTCCGACGTTCCTGCCGGACGCCGCATTCTGGACGACGGTCGTCGCCGTGCTGGGGACCACCATCGGCCCGTATCTGTTCTTCTGGCAGGCAGCGCAGGAGGTCGAGGACATCCGGGTCGAGCCCGAACGCAAGCCGCTCGTGAAGGCGCCCCAGCAGGGGCCGGACGCCATCGAGCGCATCCGACTGGATACTTACATCGGAATGGCCTTCTCCAACCTCGTGGCCCTCGCGATCATCGTCACCACCGCGGCGACGCTTCACGCCGGCGGCGTAACCGACATCGCCACCTCGAGCCAGGCGGCCGAGGCGCTGCGGCCGGTGGCCGGGCCGTTTGCGTTCACGCTGTTCGCCCTCGGAATCATCGGCACCGGCCTGCTCGCGGTCCCGGTCTTGGCGGGCTCGGCGGCCTATGCCATCGGCGAGGCGCGCCGGTGGCCCGTCGGACTTGGCCGCAAGCCGGAAAAGGCCAAGGCGTTCTATGCCACCCTCACGATCGCGACCATGGTCGGGGTCGCACTCAACTTTTCGCCGATCAACCCGATCAAGGCGCTCTATTGGAGCGCGGTGATCAACGGCGTGGTGGCAGTGCCCGTCATGGTCACCATGATGCACATGACCGCCAATCCAAAGGTGATGGGGAAATTTCCCGTCCATGATGGCCTGCGACTGGTCGGCTGGATGGCGACGGCGGCCATGGCGGCGGCGGCAATTGCGATGGGCGTGACTGCCATTGTCTGATTGTGGTGGCTTGGTGCCTGGGCGCGGAACCTTGTCGGCGGCATCATCGTTCTCCGGTCACAACGATTGGAGACATGCAATGGACAAGGATCGCATCAAAGGTTCGGTTCAACAGGCCAAGGGTAAGATCAAGGAGGTCGCCGGCAAGGCAACCGGCGACAAGAAGCTCGAAGGAGAAGGAAAGGCCGACAAGTTCGGCGGAAAAATCCGCAACGCCGTTGGCGGCATGAAGGATGCGCTGCGCGGGAAGTGAGGCGCCGGCGTCGCGGCGTGAACCCGTTCGGATTGCGATGCCAAATCTAGCGAGGCTCCCCGCCTGGGCCGGGCACCAACTCGTCCACGTGGTGGTCGAAACGCCGCGCGGAGCGCGGGCCAAGCTCACATTCGATCCCGAACTCAAGACCTTCGTTCTCTCTAAGTCGTTGATGCTCGGCCTGTCCTATCCCTACGACTGGGGCTTCATCCCGTCGACCCGAGCCGAGGATGGCGATCCGCTCGATGTGATGGTCATTCATGACGCGGCGACCACGCCTGGCCTGGTGCTGCGCTGCAAGCTCATTGGCGTGCTGCAAACGATACAAAAAACCAAACATGATCAGATCCGCAATGATCGCGTCATCGCCGTCCCGAAAGATTCGCATCGCGAGCGGGAGCTGCAAGGCGTTGGGGACCTGCCGCCCGAGGTCAAAGACGAGCTGGAAAAATTCTTCGTGGCCACCGACGAGCTGGAAGCCAAGACATTGAAGTTCCTCGGCTGGCAGGGGCCGGCGCAGGCGAAAAAATTGGTGAGGCGTTGCGAAAGGGTTTTCAAGAAAAAGAATTAGGGTACCACGACGGAAGCACCCGGCAGCTCGCGAATGTCCGGTTGCGTACCGAACCCCATCATTCTCCAACTTTCGTTTAATGCCCAGCGCGGGTTGAACGGCCGGTGTGCAGTGATGACCAGCAGGATCGGTGAAAAATTAATCGGCTCATATCCAGGCGAAGGAACTTTGCCACCGGCAATGCGTTCAGACGATGCAAAAGTGTTGAGAGCAACGTGAAGAGGAGAACACCATGGGCCGCGGTCTTCTGCTGTGGTTGATCGGGATCCCGATTCCGATCATCCTTCTGATCTGGCTGTTTGGCGGACTTCACTAGATGTCCGAGCTCATCCAGTTCGTTGTGCTGCAACGGAGCGAGAAGTGGGTCGTAAAGTCCCGCGACTTGGAGCGCGCATTTGGCGATAAGCGCAAAGCCATTCACTGGGCCGTCGAACTCGCAAATGAAAGCGGCAAGAACGGAAAGCCGGCCCTGGTATTGGCCGGCTGCCGCCGCCATGAATTTGCACCGATTTGGACCTTCGGCAAGGATTCTTACCCTTTGGCAAAATCCGTCTCTCGCCGGTTTGCCAAGATCGAGCGCCCCGCACGCCGCGCCGGTTGAGCGCGGGCGCCGCCTCTCGTGGCAGGATCTTAATGTGAGCGGCGCACCGATGGAACCGAATCGCGTCAGGATCGTTATGCGAGTGCGGGAGGTTTTGGAGGTGTATCATGCCCATCCTCCTGTGGGTCGTTTTTCCTTTCGCCGTTTGGTCGGCATGTATGGATCAGGCCCTGTCCCCCGAGCCGAGCGATACGGCAAAGAATTCGGCGGCTGAAATACCTTAAACGCATCCGCTGAAATACCTTAAGGCATCTGAAATACCTTAAGGCATCTAAGGCATCCTCGGCGCATCCCGCGGTCTAGATTTCGGCGCCGTCCTCGTGCGGCTCCGCGAGCGCGTGCGCCACGACGCTCAGGCGGAGGTTGGGGCTTGCGTCGACGATAATTCCTGTCGGCTCACTGCGCGGGTGCCGTTGAATCCCGTGTCGATGGCGCGACGGATCGTCGAGTAACACTCGCACACCATCTCCTGCAGTTTTTCGCGGTCCAATACTTTGATGACGGCGCGACGATACTCGATTGCGCCGGCATCACGCAGCAGCGTAGCGGCAGTGGTCACGCTCGATCTGCGTACCCCGAGCATTTCGGCAAGCGATTGCTGGCTGAGCTGAATATCATCGGCGCATCTATCGGCTGACAGCAGCAAAATTCGGCTCAGGCGGCTGGTCAGATCGTGCAGGGCATTACAGGCGGTTATTTGCTGGACATGGGCCATCACGCTCATGTGGTAGTGGTTGATGCCTTCCTTGAGCTTTGCGCTTTCGTCGAGGCTGCGGCGAAAGATCGGGCCGGGTATTCGCAGCGCCGATCCCGACACCTGCACTCTCGCCGAGGTGAACGCGTGCAGCGAACCGAATCCTTCGATGGTGCCGATGGCGCCTTCGTGCCCGATGCTCACCGTTTCGACGCTCGTTCCTTCTTCCAAGACGGCCATGAGCGAAACAATCCCGTTTTGGAGAAAGTATACTTGCTCGATCTTCTCTCCCGGCTGATGCAGCAAATGGCCCGGGAGGAGCAGCACCTCGCGAAGGTGGGGGGCAAGCAAGGCGAAATCGTCAGGGGCGAGGGCGGCAAGAAGCCCGTTGCGAATATGAGAATGTTGCACGGTCGTCATTTCATCACTCTGGCAATTGCGCGCAGGTATGCAGATCTGCGGGGCACTCGTGGGCGAAAGCGTTCGGGCCCGCGCCTTGTGCGGTCTCCATCGTCGACTCGGAAATGCGGGAATCCACGCTCAAGAAGAACTACACCTAGGTCGCGTGCTCGCGACAGTCGGTACGGTTGCTGACGCTGAGAAGCACGTATCCGAAACGCGGCTTGGTATTGTTTGGTTCCGCCGGTTTCCTTCGTCGATCATGGCTCGGCCCGGATCGGATGGGCCTAACCGGGACAATCATCGACCTTGCGGGAGAGCGCCCTCGCACAAAAAGCCCCGCCAGGGCGGGGCTTAAGTCGAGACGAAACGTGGGATCGTCAGAACCCACGGGGCCCCAGTTTGCAGCGAAGGGTGTCGGAATTAGGACGGCACGGCGCTTATGTCGGCAAGCGAACCGACGGCCCCATGGAGTTCCATTAATCTCGCGGCGTCAATCGGCCTCGGTTGCGAGGCGATGATGGGGAAGGCTGCCGGCTCCCGCCCTGGACAAAGTTGCAAACACATCGGGAGCCAATGCCATGCCGATCCGTCGCTTGCTGGAAAATCATGTGTTTGGACCGGACGAGATCACGGTCCTCACCACCGCGTTCGAAGACACCTTGCGCACGCTGCGCCTGGCCGATCGAGCCGACCCCGCAACGGAGATCATTGCCAGGAAAATCATCGAACTCGCCCAGCAAGGCGAGCGCGATCCCGTACGTTTGCGCGAACGCGCGATTCAATTTCTGTCGCAATAGCGCGTCCCGGTCGGCGGCAATGCCGAGGGAATTTCAAAGTTGCCGCCGGGCCACAGCGAACCCCGCAAAGACGGCGGTGCCGAACAAACCCATCATTCTTCTTCACCATGAGCTCGGGATTTGAAGATTGCTGATCGGCATGTCGCTGATCGGCGATGTCCGTGCCCTGCCAATGCGCGAACAACGTCGGGGGTGCCCGGCAGTTGCTTCAATATCCCGCCTCGGGCGAATCCAAGAAAAACCTGTGTTCGTTCGAAGCTTTTCCGCTACGTTCGGCTCGCGTCATGACACGTGAGAACGACGGCTGATCGCGATGACCAATTCAGAGTCCACCGTGGGGCGCGCACTTGCGAGCCAACGTCATCTTTTCGAGATCCCGGACGACGTCGCGTTTTTGAACTGCGCCTACATATCGCCGCTGCCGAAAGCTTCGTTGGTTGCGGGTGATCGAGGCTTGCGGCGCAAAGCCCAGCCGTGGACCATTGCAGCGGCCGACTTCTTTACGTCGAGCGAGTCGGTGAGAAAACTGTTTGCAGACCTCATCAATGCCGACGCCGACGATGTCGCGTTCGCTCCAGCGGTGTCCTACGGCATGGCGCAGGCGGCGCACAACATTCCAATCCGAAGGACGCAACGCATCGTGACGCTGTCGGAACAGTTTCCATCCAACGTTTATCCGTGGATGGATCTGGCGGAGCGGGCCGGGGCCGCTTTTGTCTCGGTCCCGCGCCCCGGCGACGACGATTGGACGTCGGCGCTGCTCTCGTTCATCGATGCATCGACCGGCATCGTCGCCGTCCCGCAGTGTCATTGGACCGATGGCGGGCTCATCGACCTCGAGGCGGTCGCAGCTGCGTGCCGCAGCGTCGGCGCCGCCCTATGCGTGGATGCCACCCAGTCGGTCGGCGCGCTGCCGTTCGACGTGAAGCGCGTCGATCCGGATTTTGTCGGCGTCGCCAGCTACAAGTGGCTGCTCGGGCCGTACAGTCTCGGGTTTCTCTACGTTGCGCCGCGCTGGCAACGCGGTCGTCCCATCGAGCACAATTGGATCGCGCGCGAGGGCTCCGAGGATTTCGCCGGCCTGGTCAACTACAGCCACGACTTTCAATCCGGCGCGCGCCGTTTCGACGTCGGGGAGCGCAGCAACTTTGCGCTGATGCCGGTGGCCGAAGCCTCGCTGAAGCTGATCTTGGAATGGACGGTGCCGCGTATCCTTGAGACGCTGCGGCTGCGCACGGGCGCCATCGCCGAGCGGGCGCGCGCCGAATTCGGCATCGCCAGCGTGCCGGCCCACCACCGTGCGGGTCACTATCTCGGACTGCGCTTCAGCGGCGGCGTGCCGTCCGATCTGCCGAAGCGTCTTGCCGCGGCCAACGTCTATGTTTCCGTGCGCGGTCAGGCGATGCGCGTGACCCCGCATGTGTGGAACACGGACGAGGACGTGGAGAAACTGTTCGCGGTGCTGAAGGCGGAATTGTCGTGACCGGCTCGGATTGCAAGCTTGCCATTGCACTCGCAGCGTCCGCACGCGGCGATCGACCCCAAGCCAAGCTCTCAAATCGGCGAGACGTGTGCGAATGTTGCGCCGATCCCCGTTCTGACCTAGATAACACCTTGGTCGTGATCTTGCCTGGCGGCCGTCGCGCAGACTCGCGAATTTCAGCAAGCCTCAAGCCGCTCATACGAGGGCAACACATTCCCAACAATGGAGGAGGGCGATGGCGTTACGCAAATTCATCATCGAACGGGATATTCCCAAAGTCGGCACGTTCGAGCGCGAACAGCTGCGTGGGGCGGCGGCAAAATCGAACGAGGTCCTGCGTCAACTCGGTCCTGAAATTCAGTGGGTCGAGAGTTACGTGGCCGACAACAAGACCTTTTGCGTCTATCTCGCCAAGGACGAGGCCATCATCCGCAAGCACGCCGAGGTCAGCGGCTTTCCGGCGACGAAGATCACCGAAGTGAAGAAGATGATCGATCCGACAACTGAGGCCGCGTGAAATTAGCGGGACTCGGCCGCTACCCGCAAACGCTGCAGTTCTGTCGCAGGCTCGGCGCGAGAGGCTGGCGGCATCGGGGGATTGTGCATCCCCCGGCAAGCCTCGTTTCCCTAGTCGCACCGTTACGTGGGCAGACGCGTGAACATGCTCGCGCGGGTTGCTGCAGTGCACAATCTGATCCGTTGCAGCGCACATCATACTTTGTGTGGACGCGGTCGCGCCGTTGCTGCTTGCGCCGGAACCTTATCTGCGAGGACACGTTTTGGTCGGGTGCGACTACCAGGGATAGCGACTGGACCTCGGTGGCCGGGCTGGCAAAATTCGTGAGGGAACCCGCGATGATCACTGGGACTAATCTGCTCGAGGCGCTGCCCGTCGCGGTCTACACGACTGACGCCGACGGCCGCATTACCTTTTACAACCGCGCCGCGGCCGAGCTGTGGGGCCACCATCCCGAGATCGGAAGCAGTCAATGGTGCGGCTCATGGCGGCTGTATTGGCCTGACGGCCGGCCGTTGCCCCATGACCAGTGCCCGATGGCGGTCGCCCTCAAGGAGGGCCGGGAGGTGCGCGGCGTGGAGGTCATCGCCGAAAGGCCTGATGGCACGCGGGTGCGGTTCCTTCCCTTCCCGACGCCGCTGCGCGACCCGTCCGGCCGGCTCATCGGCGCCATCAACCTGCTGATGGACATCACCGAGCGCCACGACGCGGAACTGGAATCGGCGCGACTGGCGGCCATCGTCGTTTCGTCGGACGACGCGATCATCAGCAAAACCATCGATGGCCGCGTCACCTCGTGGAACGCGGGCGCGTGGCGCATCTTCGGTTACGACGCGAGCGAGATGATCGGCCAGCCGATCCTGCGGATCATCCCGCCCGAATTGCACGGCGAGGAGAAGGAGATCCTCGCGCGGTTGCAACGAGGCGAACGCATCGAGCATTACGAGACCGTGCGCGTTGCCAAGGATGGTCGCCGCGTCGACGTATCGCTGACCGTATCCCCCCTGCGCGACCGATCGGGAAAGGTGGTTGGCGCATCGAAGGTCGGCCGCGACATCACGGACCGCAAGCGGGCGGAGAAATTGCAGCGGGTCCTGACCGATGAGCTTGCGCATCGCGTCAAGAACACGCTCGCGACGGTTCAGGCGATCGCAAGCCAGTCGCTGGTTCGCGCCAAGAGCCCGACCGATTTTGTATCGGGCTTCACCGGCCGCCTTCAGGCCCTGGCAAAGGCGCACACGCTCCTCACCAGGACCAGCATGCAGGGCGCGGACGTGATGGAGCTCGTGAGCGAGCAGGTCCTGATCGGCGCCCCCAACGACAACCGGATCTCGTGTTCGGGGCCGCTGCTCGTGCTCGATGCGCAAGCGGCGATGCACTTGGCGCTGGTCCTGCATGAGCTCGCCACCAACGCGCGCAAACACGGCGCGCTGTCCGTGCCGACCGGGCGGCTGTCGGTCACTTGGCAAGTGCGCACGAACGGCGGCTGCAGCCTGCTGTTGTCGTGGAAGGAGAGCAATGGTCCAAAGGTCAGCGCCCCGAGCGTGCACGGATTCGGCCGCACGCTGATCGAGCAAACCGTGCGGGCGCACGGTGGCGAAGCGTCCGTTGAGTACCGCACGGACGGCCTGACCTGTGCGATCAAATTGCCGCTTCCGGAAACGGCTCGATCTGCTGCCGGCGATGCGTTGGCGCCGAAAACGTCGGGCGGACCTTCGCTGCTCGCAGCGGCGAGCGAACGCCGTACGCTTCATGGCAAGCGGATCCTCCTCATCGAGGACGAGCCGCTGGTGGCGATGGATGTGGAATCGACCTTGACGGCGGCGGGATGCAAGGTTGTCGGGTCCGCCGCGACCCTCGAGCGCGCAAAACTGCTGATCGAGGAGTCAGACTGGGACGCGGCGCTGCTCGACGTCAATCTCGCTGGCCAGCCGGTCGATGAGCTCGCGACCTTGCTGACACGGAAAAACCGTCCGTTCGCATTCGTGACCGGATACGGACGAGAGGCTTTGCCGCCCGGCTTCCGCGGGGCCGTCGTGCTCGGCAAGCCGTTCGGCGCCGATCAGCTGCTGGCCACGGTCGAAGTCTTGCTCTACCAGCCGGCCAGCGTCGTCCAGCTCAGGCAGAAAAAAGTCTAGCTCGGCGACGGCGCGTCAGGTCCGGAAATGACGGCATAGTCAGATCGCAGATCAGTTCGTCGGTGCGATGTTCGCGTCCTTGGCGAGCTTCACCGTCGCGGCGAGATCATTCCGGACGAACCGTTCAAATTGCTCGACGCTCATCGGCTGCGGCAGGACGCCGAGCTTCGCCAGTCGTTCCTGGATGATCGGCATGTCCAGCGCCTTTTGGGTCTCGTCGTGCAGCTTGTTGACGATGGAGCGAGGCGTCTTCGGCGGCACCGACAATCCTCCCCAGAATAGATATTCCGCGCCGGGATAGCCGGCTTCTGCAATCGTCGGCACGTTCGGCAAGGCGGGTGCCCGCCTCGGCGTGCTGACCGCCAGCACCACCACCTTGCCGTCCGCGATCACCGGAACCGCCGGCGCGATCGGGACGAAATAAAAATCGATGCGCCCCGCCATCACTTCGGCGAGCCCCTCCGCCCCGCGGAACGGGATGTGCTGGACGTTGATCCCCGCGGCGAGGCGCAGCCGCTCGCCGGCCATGTGCGAGGCAGAGCCGATGCCCGCCGAGGCAAAGGTCAACGCCCCGGGCCTCGCCTTCGCCGCCGCTACCAGGTCGGCAACGGTTTTGAAGCCCGTCGACGGCGCAGCCACCAGCACGTTGGGCTGAATTCCGAACATGACCACCGGCGTAAAGTCGCGGATCGGATCGTAGGGCAAAGTCCGATGCAGCACGACTTGCGAGCTCAGCGAGGACGAATGCAGCAAAATGGTGTAGCCGTCCGGCGCCGCCTTGGCGACCATGGCAGGACCGATCGTCCCTCCGCCGCCCGGCTTGTTCTCGATAACGAATGGCTGGCCGAGCTGTCGCGAAACCTGGTCGAGCACGACGCGCGCGACAGTGTCGTTGGCGTTACCCGCGGTGAACGGGCTGATGACCTGCATCGCCCGGGTGGGCCATGCTTCTGGTTCAGCCGCCGCAGCTGCGGCAGCGAACGCGACGCCGGCGATGGCGCCGCACAAGCTACGACGTGATGTCATTTGAACCTCGCTGGGATGGACGGGTCGCAGCGACACCGCCGACAGCATTCGTTTGTTTGTAGAGTCCCGGCAGGCCGTCAGCAACAGGGGCCAGCTCCCGCATTGCATTGTCGTCGTTGATCACGGCCCCCACCTCATGCGCGGCTATGAGAGGCCGATCTTGCGCACCACCTTGAGCAGGCGATCCGTGTCGGCTTCCAGGAACTGCGAGAATTCCGGCCCATCGAGGTAGGCGACCTGGCTTCCGGCCTTCACGAAGCGCTCGATCACGGCCTTGTCCTGCATGAAGGGGCGGATCGCGTCGCGCAGAATGCGCGTCACGTGCGCGGGCGTCTTCGCCGGCGCAAATACGCCGGTCCAGAGGATATAGATCACGTCCGGATATCCAGCCTCCTGCAGCGTCGGCGCGTGCGGAAAATTCGGCAGCCGCTCGGTGCCCCATTGCGCCAGGATGCGGACCTTTCCGGCATCGATCTGGCCCTTGGCGGTCGACTCGAGCGTGGGCACCACAGGCACCTGGCCCGACAACAGCGCGTTGAACGACGGGCCGCCGCCCTGGTACGGCACGTGCACCATCTTGAGCTGCGCCGCATTGAGAAACATTTCCATCGCCAGATGCACGGTGCCCAGATGCCCGGACGTGCCATAGGGTATCTGGCCGGGGTTCGCTTTGACCGCCGCGATGAAATCATTGAACGAATTCCACGGCGATGAGTTTTTCACCGCCAGGATAGGCGGATCGGCAAACATCCGCGCGAGCGGCACGAATTGGTCCATCGCGTAGGGGATCGGCTTGCCCGCCAGCCGATTGCCTTCGGGAATGACGGCAAGCGAAGGCAGCGCGGTCATGATGGTGTAGCCGTCGGGCTCGGCGCGCGCGACGTAAGCGTGCCCGATCCCGCCTCCCGCTCCACCCTTGTTCTCGACGACGACCCTCTGTCCCAACGTGTCGGCGATATGGGCGGCGAGCGGGCGGGCCGCGAAGTCGGCGACGCCGCCGGGCGGGAACGGGACCACAATCGTGATCGTGCGCGTCGGCCACGGTTCTTGCGCGTGGAGCGGATCCGGCCCGAGCGGCAGTGCTCCCGAGGAAAAAGGAAGCCCAAGCGTCAGCTTCAGGAATTGCCGGCGGTTTGTCATGCCCTCCTCCCTCGTCCGGATGAGCTTACTTTCGAGCGCACCGCGCCGTGCCACGATATGCTATTCATGCAATGCGATCTGATGCGAACGAAGGAGCTCGGATCATAACCAAAGCTCCAAAGGATGCCACCGCCTTCTTGTCGGTCGCCGACTTGCTCTCTCGTTATCGGCGCAAAGATCTCTCGCCGGTCGAGATGGTTGATGCCGTGCTCGATCAGGTCGATCGGCACAACGGCGTGGTGAACGCCTATTGCTGCGTGGATCGCGAGGGCGCGCGCAGGAGCGCAAGAGAGGCCGAGGCCCGTTGGATGGCGGGCGCGCCGAGAGGTCTCGTCGATGGCGTTCCGGTTGGCATTAAAGATAACCTCCTTGTCGCCGGCATGCCCGCGCGGTTCGGATCCAGGCTCACGTCGGATGCGCCGTCGACGCATGATGCGCCGGCGGTTGCCCGCCTGCGCGAGCAAGGCGCGATCCTCATCGGCAAGACCACGATGCCCGAGTTCGGCTGGAAAGCCGTCACCGATAGCCCGCTGACCGGAGTGACGCGCAACCCGTGGGACACGCGCAAAACGCCGGGCGGATCCTCCGGCGGCGCCGTGGCCGCCGTCGTGCTCGGCATGGGCAATATCCATCTCGGAACCGACGGCGGCGGGTCGATCCGTATCCCGGCCGCGTTCGGCGGCAGCTACGGCATCAAGCCGACGCGCGCGCGTGTGCCGGCGTGGCCGGCCTCGCCGCTCGGGACGCTTGCGCATGCGGGCTGCCTCACGCGATCCGTTGCCGATGCGGCGCTCGCTCTTACCATCATGGCGGCTCCCGACATGCGCGATGTCTATGCCTGGACGTCGTCCACGCCCGACTTCCGGACCGGCCTCGACGACGGCGTCGCTGGCATGCGGGTCGCGTACTCGCCGCGCCTCGGATACGCCGAGCGCGTCGACGGAGAGGTCGAGACGGCGGTGATGGCTGCGGTGCGCGTGTTCGAGGAGCTCGGCGCCCGCGTCGATGAATCCGATCCGGACCTTGACGGAGACCCGATCGCGGCCTGGAACACGTTGTGGTGGCCAGCGTTCGCGATGCTCCTGCAGCCCTATGGCGAACGGGTCCGCGACCTGGCCGACCCCGGCCTCGTCGCGGCGGCGGCGCAGGGGCGCGAGACCTCGGCGATTGACCATATTCGCGCGCAGCTCAAGCGCGCGGAATTGCATGCCGTGTTTGCCCGCTTCTTTCAGCGCTACGACCTCCTCCTGACGCCGACCATGCCGCTGCCCGCGTTCGAGGCGGGCCGTCTGATGCCACCATCGGGCGACTGGGGCGAGGCGTGGACGAATTGGTCGCCTTTCACTTGTCCATTCAACCTGACGCAGCAGCCGGCGGCGTCCATTCCCTGCGGGATGACGCGCGACGGGCTCCCGATCGGGCTGCAAATCGTCGGCGCGATCGGGGCGGACGCCCTTGTTCTGCGGGCAAGCCGGGCGTTCGAAGCGGCGAGACCGTTTTGCGCGCTGAAAGATCCTTGCACGCACTGAATTCAGCATTCCACGGGATTGATCGTGCGCTCGGCCGCCGACCGGCCGTCGCCGCCGTTCACGCCGCCGCCGCGTTGGCCTCGAAGCGAAACAGGCGGAAGAAGTCGGTCGGATCGACGAAGACCTGCCGCGCTTGCGCGAAGCCGGCCTCGCGGCCGAGCTCGCACCACACCGCCGCCGTCTTGGGGAAGTCGCAGGTGGTGACGTGGTGCCAGATCTGGTCCCATTCGGCGGGCGTCAACGCCGTCCACAGGGGTTTGTTCGTGCGCAAGAAGCGGTCGAGAAACGCGGCGCGATCCTCATTGTCTCGCCGCGTCGGCTCGTAGAGCAGAAAGATGCCGCGCCCGCCCGTTGCGCCCCGGATCGCCTTCATCAGGCGCAGCTTGTCGGCGCTCGACAAGTGATGGATCGACAGGCCGCACCAGGCCGCGTCGGCATGCTCGGGCCTGCGCATCATGGCTTCCACGAAATCGCGATGGTCGAGATCGACTTCGAACGGCGATCCCGCGAGATTGGCGGCGGCGAGCTCGAGCGCCGGTTGCGACAGGTCGATGCAGTGATAGTGGCGGACCTTGGTTCCGCGCAGCGCGGTCTTCATCATGCTGGCATCGCCGCAGGAGATGTCGAGGAAGGTAAACGGCGACGCGAACATCTCGTTGAGCGTGTCGCGCAGGATGCCGCCGACCTCGCGGTGCGAGAGGCAATTGCTCGCGATGAGCTTGCGGTAGGTGGCCCACTGCTCCTGGAATTGCACGAGCGCAGCGGCGTCGACCACCGCGCCGCCGCGTTTGAATTGATGGATGTGAACATTGACCACGTTCGCGGCCTCCTCACCGAATGCCGGCCCGTGGATCAATCGAGGCCGAGGCGCAAGTCGTCTCGGAGCACGGCACGCGAGGTCATGCGCGGCGGTTCGCCGCCAATTGCACGCGACGTTGCGAACGTGCGAAAATGGTGCGCTGTCCAATTGCGCCGTTGTCGGAAGGTGCTCCCCGATGACCGACGTCACCACCAAGCCGCGCACCAAGGTCCGCCTGAAGACCGAACGGCCGCGCCTGCACAAGGTCATTCTGCTCAACGACGACTACACCCCGCGGGAGTTCGTGGTCACGGTGCTCAAGGGGGAATTCCGCATGAGCGAGGATCAGGCCTATCGGGTGATGATGACCGCCCACCGGCGCGGGGTATGCGTGGTCGCCGTCTATACCAGGGATGTCGCCGAGACCAAGGCCACGCGCGGAACGGAAGCCGGCCGCCGCAAGGGCTATCCGCTGCAATTTACCACCGAGCCGGAGGAATAAAGTACCTCCGGGTGCTTGCGTGCGGTGCCGCGGCACGCAAGCCACTGCGCCGTCGTTGGGGCAGGGGGTGCTTTTGTGAATCGCGAAAAGTCGAGCCTCACATTAGCGTGATGCTGCTCGCGGTTTTGTGTTTGGCTCGCGAGCGACGAACCGGCGACTCTGCTCCTGTTCAGCACGGCTCCACCGCTCATTCCCGCGAACGCGGGGATCTATGGAATCTATTCTGTGATCCCCAATTTGGGTCCCCGCG
>WNGJ01001073.1_pt1 | contig 26362 bp, 23 predicted proteins | sample 5400611 | NCBI WGS metagenome assembly WNGJ01 (sample SAMN13153375, study PRJNA577476) | soil metagenome | isolation source: 40 cm soil or saprolite under Garry oak tree replicate 1 | place: USA:California | collected 2016-06-15
CCCTCCTGATGTTCTGCAATCAACATTGTGAAAACCGCAGTCAGCAGCATGAAAACGAGCGCCTGCACAAATCCCACAAGCACTTCGAGGAAATAGAACGGAATCGGCAGGATTGGCGACAGCCACGGGATCATCGTGGACATCGCCTCAAGAATGCTTTCGCCGGCATAAATATTTCCAAACAATCGAAAACTGAGCGCGATCGGTCGAAATATAATGGAGATCACTTCAAGCCAGCCGACAGCGAAAAAGATGACGACCATCAGGATCTTCACGACACCGGTCGTCTCACCTTTTGGGCCAAACAAATGTTTCAAGAATCCGCCAACACCGTTGGCCTGAATCGCCCAGACAAACCACATCACGAAAAATATGGCCGACATCGCCGTCGTCATGTTTAGGTCAGCGTTACCACCGCGCAGCAACGGCCGATCGGCGTGAAAATTTCCTGTCGCGTCGTAATGGCCCCAACCAATAGTTCCGATTCCTGGAATTAGTCCAAACCAGTTCACGAACAGAATAAAAATGAAAACTGTGGCAAAAAACCAAAATCCCTTTCGCACGAGCTCACGGCCGATGATGTTTTCCAAAAAACTGTGCAAACCCTCAACCAACCACTCCCAAAAATTTTGAATCCCGCTGGGGATGGCCTTAACGTGCCGGGTCGCGATTTGTGAAAAAATGATGATGCCGGCGGCGACGATCCAGGTGACCAGCATCGAGTTTGTGATTCCGAAGCCGCCGAACTGAACAAGCATCTGCGGTTTTAACGAGACGCCCTCGTGCTCAGTCGTGCCCGTTTGGGCTGCAAAGGTCGACGTGGCAAGCGCTGCGCTGGAGGCCAACGCCAGGATCGACATCATTAAACAACGATTGCGCATTTTATAAGTACTCCTAACCGACATCGGGGTGATGCCGGCCTGCCGAGGTCATCCGCCTTCGCAAATGCTACGGCGGACAGGCCGACCCCGGCTACAACTTGACGCGCATATCAAAGCGCGTTTTGCCGAGGATGACAAACAAAATTCTCCCAATCGCGAGTTTTATTTTACCGGGACCCCCTCGGCAAACTGCGGCGCGAGCTGGCTTATCGGTTTGGATCTTGCGGGCTCGGCGGCGCCATTCATGGAGATCGCTTCTTCGTAGAACGATTCGAGCTGGTCAATTTGTGAGTCCTGTTCAAACCGATCCATCACTGCTGCGCGCGCGCGCAAACCCATTTCTGTTAGGAGACCAGGCACTTGTGTGATTTCTTGCATGGCGTTTGCCAAGGCCACGTGATCCTCCTCAGCAACCAGCAACCCCGTGCGACCGTGGTCAACCGCCTCCGGGATTCCACCGTGCTGCGTCCCGGCGACAGGCAATCCAGTCGCCATCGCTTCCAAAATTGAGTTGGGCACTCCCTCCTGGTCTTGATTTGGCGAGGTTTCGCTGGGATGCAAAAACAGATGCGAACTCGCGTAAAGATCCAGCAGCTTGGGTTGTGAAAGAAATCCGACAAAGTGCACGTCTTTGAAAATTCCAAGCCCGGCGGCGAGCATCTCTAACTCCGGCTGCAAAGGCCCTTTGCCCGCGATGAAAAATTCCGCTTCGGGATTGTCCTTTTTGAAAATCGCAAAAGCGCGCAAACTCGTTGCCACACCCTTTTTCGGAATCAATCGGCATGCCTGCACCACTCTCCATTTGCCGTCCGGCGGTAGTTGTCGATCTACAAATGGAAATTCATTTAACGGAATCCCGGTGCGATTGATGCGTAGCTTTTCGGGTGGGCAGCCCAGGTGCATCAGCCGCTCAGCCAGCGATTGGGAACGCGCGAACACCAGCGGAACGGCATTAAAGAGACGGCGCAACTTCGCAGGGTAATCTTTAATGTCCTGTTTATGCGCCACGTCAGCCCCGTGGAAAGAAACTACGCATGGTTTATCCCATTCTTGAATGAACGGGAGCAGGTGCACGCCGGTATGGCCAAAATAGATATGCATGAGATCGGCGCCATGCCGCTCCAATAACGAATTCAGCGTTTGATACTCGCCCCGATAAACAATGGGCGGACGCCGCTCCACGAATTTCAGCCAGCCGTGCATCAAAAGGTTCGTGCGCCGCTTTGGAATAACTTCGATATCGGAGAATGGAAATCGTTCGGCATTTTGGACCTCCTTGGTCACCACGAAGGTGTCGACGTGGCGCAGCGCCTTTAGCTGCCGGTAAATGTGCAGCATCTCCGGCTTGAGAAAACTGGAGCAATAGCTTGCTATAACGCGCCTACCCATAAAGAACGCCCAGTTTCGCTAGGCTTTCTGGACTTGTCCACCTTTAATTGTCGAAGAAACCGGATCAGTCTTAATCGGGTCGACGGCTTGTGATTGCGGCATTTTTGTCAGCCACTTCTCCAATTTCGCTTTTAAATTCTCGATGCCTTCACCTGTCTGCGCTGAAACGGCCGCAGTTTCGATGTTCGGAAATCGAGTTTGCAGTGCTTCAAGATTCTTTCGCGCTACGGGTAAATCCATTTTGTTCGCGATAATATACCATGGCCGTTTTGACAATGCCGGATCGTATAGATCGATCTCACGCCGAAGATTTCGTAAGTCTTCAGTTGGGTTTCGTCCTTCGCTTCCGGCAATATCAACAACGAACAGCAAGACGTGGCAGCGAGTTATGTGCCGCAAAAATTCGTGCCCCAGCCCAAAACCACGGTGCGCGCCTTCGATCAAACCGGGGATGTCGGCAATCGTCGCCCGGCGATAACCAGGAAATTCCATCACGCCGATAATCGGATGTAGCGTCGTGAACGGATAGGCCGCAACTTTGGGCCGCGCCGCGGAAATCTTGCGGAGAAGCGTCGATTTGCCCGCGTTTGGATACCCAACTAGTCCAGCGTCCGCAATCGTGCGCAGCTCGAGCAGGAAATGGCCCTGCTCGCCTTCTTCGCCTTCGGTGTACTGGCGCGGCGCGCGATTCCTGGAGCTCTTGAAATGCACATTGCCTTTTCCGCCGGCGCCACCACGGCAAAGAACAAACTCCTCACCGTCTCGTATAAGATCGACGACGAAGTCGATTTTCGATTTTCGATTTTCGATTTTTGATTCCTCTGAATTCAGGGGCGAGCGTTCAGTATCAGGCGTTCGGTGTTTGCTTTCTTTATTTTTCTCTGCTCGCCAAACAATCGTTCCCAACGGCACCTTCACGATCTTTTGCGGCGCTGAACGCCCGTGCATCTTCTTCCCCATTCCCTGCCCGCCGTTTTTCGCCTTGATGATCGGCTCGAAGAAAAAATTCGAAAGATTATCAACATGCCGATCCGCTCGCAGAATCACATCGCCACCGCGCCCGCCGTCACCGCCATCCGGTCCGCCCTTAGGCACAAATTTCTCGCGCCGAAAACTGACGCAACCGCGGCCGCCATTTCCAGCTTGCGCGAAAACTTTGATTCGATCGACGAACATGACCAGATCGTTAAGGCGTTGAACAGTTGAAGCGGTGTATCCACACTACCGCTTCAGTGCTTAAAGGTCGATTGAACGCCGAGACGCTTCAACCCTTCAGTGAAGCGGGTAGCTCAAGCGATCTGTAAAGCGCTTTCGTTTTGCGAGCGATTGCTGCCCAGCTAAATTTTTCTTCGACACGTTTGCGGCCGGCTTTCCCAAATTTCTCGCGCAACTTGGGATCTGCCATGAGCTGATTAATTTTTGCGGCGAGATCATGGGAAAATTTCTCCGGATCGAGCGGTTCGAATGGGCTCTCTTTCATTTGCTCAAGCGGAACCAAGAAACCCGTTTCTCCGTCGACAACGACTTCTTTGATACCCCCGACTGCGCTGGCTACAACCGCGGTTTCGCATGCCATCGCTTCGAGATTGATGATGCCAAAGGGCTCGTAAATCGATGGGCAGCAAAACGCGGCCGCGTGCGAATAAAGTTCGGTAACCGCATTCCGATCGACCATCTCTGCGATCCAGATAATGTCGGAGCGTTTCTTCATTGCGATCTCGACGGCGTCTTTCATTTCCTTCGCGATCTCAGGCGTATCGGGCGCGCCAGCACAAAGCACGATTTGAAAATCGGTGTCCATATATTGAATGGCACGCACCAGATAGATAATTCCTTTTTGCCGCGTGATCCGTCCGACAAAAAGTAAGTAGGGTTTGTCGGGATCGATGCCGTGGCGTTGGAGCGCAGCGGTTGAAGGAACCTTGCGGTATTCTTTCAAGTCGATGCCGTTGTGAATCACGTGCACACGCGCCGGATCGACATCGAACAATCGTTCGATGTCACGCTTCGTTTCACCGGAAACGGCGATGATCGCATCGGCCATTTCCAACGCAGTCTTCTCAATCCAAAGCGAGAAATCGTATCCACCGCCAAGCTGTTCGCGCTTCCACGGACGAAGCGGTTCGAGAGAGTGGACCGTGATCACGAGCGAGATTCCGTAATTCTTTTTGGCGAGAATCCCGCCAAAATGGCTGTACCAAGTGTGACAATGGACGATATCGGCATCGATGTTTGTCGTATTGAAATCGGTGCAGCGCCGCACCGCACCGAAACCTGATTTCAACGGCTCGGGGCAGGTGAAACTACTAGTGTCGAGCTCAAAGCCGGTGATTTTTAGATTTGGTTTCCGTACCCGTTGATCGCCGAAACAACGGACTTCCACCGGCATCGTCTTTGCAAGCTCGCGCGATAGTTCGCCCACGTGCACACCGGCGCCGCCGTAAATGTGCGGCGGATATTCGTTCGTGAGAAAGAGAACTTTCACAGGAAGCGGCGTATTGGAGTAAGGGGAGTATTGAGGTTGTGGCAATTGATATACGCAATCGCTGCGTCCGTTCTCAACATCCCATTGCTCCACCACTAAAGTCAGGTTTTCACTTTCAACAGCAACACCGGCACATCCACTTCATGACGGACCTTGTCCGCCGTCGCCCCATAGAGAATGTCGCTGACAAACCGATGGCCGTGCGTGGTCATAGCGACAAGGTCTACATTCTTCTCGCGCGCAAGCTTGATGATCTCGTCGGAGGGTTCACCGAGCGCGAGGACGGCTTCGCAGGAAAACCCTTCTGTCGTCAGCTCGCGGCTGCGTTTTTCCAGGTACGCTCGGTCCTCCTTCATCTCTTCGCTCTCCGCGAGCTGGAGTTGATTAAAATTACGCGCCACCCAGCCATCCGAGACGTGGACGAGGAGCAGCTGCGCGCCGGTGATGCGCGCGAGCGGCTTGATATGAGCCAGGATAGTCTCATCGGCGGGACTATTTTCGAGTGGGATAAGAATGTGATGATACATGATGTCGAATGATTACGACGGAGCGGGCAAATGAAGAAAACCGTAAAGTGATTTGAGCACGGCGCCCGGCAAAAATGTGTCCAGAAGTAACTTCACATTAAGGAGAATAATAATGCCTGCCGTCGTCCAGCCGAGAATTTTCACCCAGAGCCCATTTGCGAACTCGCCCATTTTCGCCTTTTCCCCCGTGAATCGCATCAGCGGCCAGACAGCGAAGCCGAGCTGCATGCTTAGCACGACCTGACTAGCGATAAGCAATTCCGTGGTTTTGCCTTCGCCGAAAATACTGATCACGAGCACCGCGGGAACGATCGCGATGAGCCGCGTGATCAGCCGGCGCAGCCACGGTGTAATGCGGAAATTGAGAAAACCCTCCATCACAATCTGTCCAGCGAGAGTGCCGGTGAGAGTCGAGTTCTGTCCGGACGCAAGTAGGGCCACAGAAAAAAGGATACTTGCCACACCGACGCCCAGCAGCGGGCTCAGCAATTTGTAAGCGTCCTGAATCTCTGCCACATCTCGGTGCCCCGACCAGTGGAAAACGGCGGCCGAGAGTATCAGGATTGCCCCATTGATGAACAAAGCGAACATGAGCGCAACACTCGAATCGATCGTGGCGAACTTGATTGCTTCGCGTTTGCCTTCGCGCGTTTGCTCGAACTTGCGGGTCTGCACAATGGACGAATGCAGGTAAAGGTTATGCGGCATCACAGTCGCGCCGAGAATCCCGATGCTGACATAAAGCATTCCCTGATTTGCGACAATATTCGAACTGGGAATAAATCCGAGCAAGACGCCGGTCACGCTGGGTTTGGAGAAAAAAAGCTCGGCAGCGAAACAACTTCCGATGGTGGCGATAAGCGCGATCACAATGGCCTCGATGTAACGAAAGCCCTTGGTTTGCAGATATAGCACGAGGAGCACATCCGATGCAGTAATGAGGCAGCCCCAGACCAGCGGAATCCCGAAAAGGAGTTGCAAGCCGATAGCAGAGCCGACCACTTCAGCAAGGTCGCACGCGGCGATGGCGAGTTCACAAATAACCCAGAGGAACCAGACGGCCGGGGTTGAGTAGTGATCGTGACAGGCCTGGGCGAGGTCGCGGCCCGTGGCAACGCCGAGCTTGATACACAAATGTTGGAGTAGGATCGCCATAAAATTGGCGATCATGATGACAGCCAGAAGCGAGTAGCCGAACTGGGCACCGCCCGCCAGATCGGTGGCCCAGTTTCCTGGGTCCATGTAACCGACCGCGACCAGAAATCCCGGGCCCGAGAAAGCGATGAGCTTCCGCCAGAACGAGGCTGTCGTCGGCACGATAATACTGCGATGAACTTCCGACAGCGACACCCGACCCGCACTCCGGCGCCAGGCCAGGCGGGGCTCCGCTACAAGTGTGGGGTCGGTTGGCTGAGCCATTAGTTTTGAAACTACCTACTTTTCAGACGCGAAAATACGCATCACGTTTCTATCGTCTTAGGTTACACTAACTTAGTTGTCTAGCCATATGATTCTGTCAATAGTCAATTATTTATTTGTTTGACTACCTCCGGTCCCCCTGTCTATTTTCGAGGTATGCCAGCCAAAAACTCTGCTTCCGCTCTCGGCAGTTCCGCTGCCGTCGAGGATTATCTTGAACGCATCCTCGAGCTCATTAATTCCAAGGGCTACGCCCGTGTTGTCGATATCGCTGCCGCGTTGAGAATTTCACAGGCCAGCGTGACAAACATGGTGCAGCGGCTCGACTCCGAGGGCCTTCTGAAATACGAAAAGTATCGCGGGCTGATTTTAACCGCAGCTGGCAAGAACCTGGCCCGCAAGATTGCCTATAGGCACAAACTCCTCACCGATTTTCTGAGACTGCTCGGTCTTAATGACCGCGTTATTTATCATGACGTGGAAGGAATGGAGCATCACGTCAGTCCTCCGACGCTTCGCGCGATTGAAGCTCTCACACTGCAATTGCGGCGACGGCCTAGACTGCGCGCACAATTAGAAGCCGCAGTCACCTAGCCTCGCATGAAAAACAAAAGGATCTCCTCGCGCAGTGCGGCGATTCCGGTTCGATCGATCGATTTCGTGATGTACAACACGAAAAACATCCGCCGCGCACGCGAGTTCTACCAAAAACTTTTCGGCCTCAAGCGTGGCGCGGAGTATGAGCAGTTCGTCCACGCGCGCATGGCACCATTCAATCAATCGGCGCTCCGGACAGAAGAGACAACCGTTGAGTGCCGCTACAGAATACTTAGATCGAGAATCGTTCCGGGATGACAACGTATTGTTAGCGTAACCGGGCGACAACAGATGGTACAATCCTCGATCAACGTCTGTTCTGGCTGCGAAGTATCGACTTGGATCGGAAAAACCTCGCCGCAGTGCGGACACGTGATCTCGGTCTGGGAGATTAGTTCCATTTTTGCCAAACGGGACCGGGATCACCGACCCTGGCTACAACAAATTCGCGGACGTGGGCGCTGTCGCAGCCGCGTCGCTCAATTTCTTAAAGTGAAGTTGATCGACGCGGCGACCGTCGGTTTGCGAAACGGTGACGACGTAGTTGTCGATCTTGACCTGTTCGCCTTGTTTCGGCAGGTGACCGAGCAGATGCGTGACATAACCACCGATCGTGCTTACGTCCGCGCTCTCCAATTCAAGTCCGGTGATGTCGTTTAACTCATAAAGGCCGAGCGAACCGGCCACGGCAAATTCGTTCTCGTTGATTTTGCGAAACTCCTCCTTTTCCGCGTCGAACTCATCCTGAATGTCGCCAACCAGCTCTTCGAGCACGTTTTCCAGCGTCACCATGCCCACGGTCCCACCAAATTCATCCACCACCATGGCGAGATGCGCGTGCTTGCTGAGGAACAACTTTAACAATTTCTCCAGCGGCATCATCTCCGGAAGAGGAGTCAATTCCCGTTTTATCTTCAATAAATCGGCATGCGGGTCGCGCATCATCGGCAGGAGCTCCTTGATGTGGATCAGGCCAACGGTATTATCGAGGTTTTCGCGACAAAGCGGAAATCGCGTGTGGCGCGATTCGATCGCCTTTTTCACGTTGGTGTCGAAATCGTCTTCCAGATTGAGATAAACGATCTCCCCGCGCGGCGTCATGATATCGCGCACGACGCGGTCGCGTAGATCGAGCACATTCATGAGCAAGCTGCGGCCGAGTGGCGAGACTTCCTGGGATTTCTCGCTTTGCTCGAGAATCAACCGAAGTTCTTCTTCGCTGTGCACCAGTTCCGTGCTTGGCACTGGTTGACGACGGAGCACGGTTTGGAGAAGGAAATTGGAAGACTTGTGCAACAGCCAAATTGCCGGCTTGAACAAAACATAAAAAGCGCCCAACGGCCGCACAAGCCGGAGCGAAATTGACAATGGATTCGCAATCGCAGTGTATTTCGGGCCGAGTTCGCCAAAGACGATGTGGAGAAATGTAATGCCGATGAAAGCCAGCGCGACTGAAACGGAAGTCGCGAAAGCGTGTGAGTGGATTTGGGCCAGCGCGAAAAACGGTTCGAGAATGCTCACGAGAAATTGCTCGCCGATCCAGCCGAGGGCCAGACTCGCGAGTGTGATGCCAAGTTGCGTCGCCGAAAGATAAGCGTCGAGATGCCCGCGTACGTATTTTGCAAAATGCGCACGCATGTTCCCCTCCTCTGCCAGAGTATCGAGCTGGCTCGCACGCACTTTCACGATGGCGAACTCGCACGCGACGAAGAACCCGTTTAAGGCCACGAGCGCGACGATCACCGCTAGTTTTCCGATCAGGATTCCTGGCGAATCCCAACGAGTCACGAGCGCGTCCGCAAAAGGAAACGCTACCAAGAAAGAGGAAAAGAGAGAGTTCATTTCACGGACGCACGCACAGCATCCGAGGATCGACCTCCGGTCAATTCTACCAGCTCGACTTGGTTACGCCAGGGATCAAGCCTTGCGAAGCCAGCTCACGAAATGTGAGACGCGACACCTTGAAACGGCGAATAAAGGCCCGGCGGCGACCTGTCACTTCACAGCGGTTCACCACACGCGTCGGGCTGGCGTCGCGCGGCAACTGCGCCAGTCCAGCATAGTTTTTTTTCGCCTTTAACTCGGCGCGCAAAGCGGCGTACCTTTTCACCGTTGCGCGCTTGCGTTCGTTGCGATTGATCCAGGCGGTCTTGGCCATAAAGAAACGTTGATTGTAATGATGACGCTCTGATTTGCAACCTGGTTTTCGGCGTTAGCCAAATCACGCCAGACAAAAAGACACGCTAAATGCCTCGAGTTGTCGGTCTTGTCCAGAACACGTCTGGGCGTCTTATCCCAAAGCGCCCGCGCGTCTCCGTTGTTTTACCAGCGCTGCTGTCGAACGGCGGCCATTGGATCGGGCCGAGTCGCGTCTTTGCCTAACGGATTGAGTGCGGCTGAGACTCTCTTGAAGCACTTTGACAAGATCGACAACATTGGTCGGCGCTGGCGCAGGCGCCGCCTTGGCGGCAATCTGCCTGTTCTTTGCCTTCTGCTCGATGATCTCCATCAGCGCTGTCCGATATTCATCCCGATATTTCTCCGGCTCCCAAGCAACGGACATGCTCTCGATGAGCGCTTGTGCCATTTTCAATTCCTTATCCGTTACAGCCGTGGTCGACCCGTTCTTTAAAATCTCCGTGCTCAAAATTTCGCTGGCGAAATGCATCAGTTCAAGAATCATGAACAATCCATCCGGTTTCACGGCGGCCAGATGCTCGCGATTGCTGATGACAACTTTGGCGACGCCGATTTTGCCCGTGCCGCTAAGGGCCTTGTGCAAAACCGCGTACGCTTTTTCCCCGCCTTTCTGCGGCTCTAGAAAATAGGGCTTGTAAAAGAACTTCGGATCAACCTGCTCCAACTCGACAAAGTCGGTGATGTCGATGGAATGGGTGGATTCGATCCGGACCTTTTCGAAATCCTCCTCTTTCATGACAACGTAACGGCCGCGCTCGTACTCGAAGCCTTTTACGATTTGATCGGCCGGGACTTCCTTTGAATCGGCTTCCGCGACTTTTTTGTATTTGATCGGGCTGAGATCGCTCGATCGGAGTTGCCGAAAACTAATTTTCTCCTCGCGTGTGGCCGGGTAAACCGCCACCGGAATATAAACCAGCCCAAAGCTGATACTGCCTTTCCAGATCGGACGCATATTGCTGGAATGCCTTTTTTCCACAGTAGCATGGGCCTGTCAACTCTCAGCAGGAGGCGCACGCTGGACAACCGCGTCTCCAAATTACCTTGCAACTTCGGGAAACGGTCTGATGTTCAAATCAACTTATGAATCTCCTCGCCAGCTTCATGAATTTGGCCGGGCCGGATTTGATTGTCATTTTACTGATCATTCTCGTCCTGTTCGGCGCGAAGAAACTGCCCGAGCTCGCGCGTGGAATGGGACAGGCCGTGAAGGAATTTCAAAAAGCGAAGGACGAATTCAGCGACGAACTGCATAAGGCCGCCAAGTCTGAGACGGAAACAGCCAAATCCGATGTGAAACCGACGCAATCGACGGTTCCGCGAAGCGAGAACCAGCCAGTAACCAGCGAAGCGCGGCCGGAGCCAAATCAAGCAAGTACATCGGGAGACAAAGCCGGTCAGGTTTAGCAGCGCGCATTCCCGGCGGCCCTACACGTTTGACCCCGCGCGAGGTTTGCGACAAAATCGGAGCTTCTTATGTCTGAGTCCGATTTGCGCTCCTGCATCAAAGAGATGCTTGTAAAAAATTTAATGCTGCAAACGACGCCGGACCAAATTGGGGACGATCTCCCCCTTTTTGGTCCCAATGGACTCGGTCTCGATTCCATTGACGCGCTTGAGCTAGTTGTCAGCATGGAGAAAACTTTTGGTGTCGGTGTGCCAAACTCCGAAGTTGCCGGTCAGGCCCTCAAGACGGTAAATACAATTCACGATTATATTCTCGAAAAACGCGCAGCGACCGGCTAGACTGCGGCGAGTTGTGGCGGCGGCTGTCCCTGGCTGCTACGCCCCGAAGCCTGCGCATGAGGATATGCGCCACTACATCTGATAGTCGATCCCACGTGAATATTCTTTACGTAGAGAGCAGCCGCAGCTGGGGCGGCCAGGAGTATCGTACCTGTCTTGAGATCAACTGGCTGAATGCGCATGGACATCAAGCATGGTTGGCTTGCAATCCAGGCAGTCAGGTCCAGCTCAAAGCGTCCGAGCTCGGTACTCGCCTTGTCACGATGCCGCTCCAGCATCGTGTGGATCCGTTGCGTTCATGGCGTCTCTGGAGACTTTGTCGGCGAAATCAGATCGATTTGCTAAAAACTTACAGCTCGAAAGATCACTGGCTTTGTCTGCCGCTGTATCTTTGTGGAATTCCATTGACTCGTGCGCGCTGCATTACGGATCCACTCCGGGGCAAGGGCAGGGCTTTTATTTTCAAGCACGGCTGCTCGAAAATCGTGGCCGATGCGTCGGTGATAAAGCGCCAACTTGTACAGCAGAACCGAATTGATCCCGTCAAAATTGAAGTCATCGGCTCAGCCGTTGATTTGCAAAAGTTTAAGCCGCCGCGCGATCGGATGAAATTTCGCCGCGAACTGGAGTTGGGCGCGGACACGCCGGTCATTGGGAATATTGGCATGATTCGGCCAGACAAGGGTCAACTCATTTTGGTCGAAGCGGCCCACCTCGTTTTAGCGGAACGGCCAGACGCACGCTTCGTCATCGTGGGCCAGGGCACTGGTCTGCTAAAACGCGGCATCAACGTAAGAAATGCCATCGATCGCGCCGGATTGGCCGATAAAATCATCATGGCCGGATATCGCTGGGACACGCCCGATGTTTATGCCGCGTGCGACATCGTGGTAATTGCTTCCCTGCACACTGAGGCGTCGCCCATCGTTTTGCGTGAAGCGTTCGCCAGCGGGCGCCCTGTCATTGCGACAAAAGTCGGCGACATTCCAGAAATTATCGAGGACCGGCGAAACGGCTTGCTCATCGAGCCAGGCGATAGCAAGGCGCTCGCAGCTGCGATCTTGGAATTTATTTCCGATCCGAAACTGGCGGCGCGCTGTGAGGCAAACGGCCTACGCTACGCGAATGAGCATTTTTCTTTCGACCGAATGATGGAGGCCAAGCTTCAAGTCGATGCTTCACTGGTTCGGCCCGCAAAAGCAAAGCCGCTCACCTCATCCGCTGAGACTGTGCCGGTCTCAGAGGTTACAACCGCCGATCTAGCCTCACGCGAGCGATGAGGAGTTAATCGCGTCAATCAGCTGGCGAAACCGTCCAAATCTGTCGCGATAAGGAGTGAGAAGCAGTCGCGGTAAATCCCAAATCTCGGGCTCATTTTTCTCCTGACGCAGTGCAGGGCCTTGGATGATCTCGCGGCTCCGCACCATGTCGGCAAACTTTTCGTTAAGATCGGCAATCGCCCTCTTCGACAAGGCGTGATTAATGCGGATGACGAGTCGTTCCCCCACCCAGCGCGCCGAGTGGTAGACTTTGTAAAATTGCAAGATTTCTGCGACGGCATCTCGGACGTTGTGCATGATTTTGAGGAAAGAAAAATCTTCCGGTGAAATGAATCCGGGTTTAAGCAGACGGTCCCTAAGAAATTTCATCCACGTCTCCCAATAACTTCCGCGTGGCCGATCCAACAGGACCACTGGAATCACACGCGCTTTCCCGGTCTGCATGAGCGTGAGCACTTCGAACGTTTCGTCCAGCGTGCCGAAACCGCCTGGAAACAGCGCGAATGCGTGCGCCTCCTTCACGAAGGTCAGTTTGCGGGTAAAGAAGTAATTTAGATTGATCAGCTTGGGATCGCCCTCGATAATTTCATTGGCTCGCTGCTCCGATGGCAGGCGGATGTTGAGTCCGAAGCTCTGTGCGCGGCCAGCACCGCGCTGGGCTGCGCCCATGATTCCGTCGCCGCCTCCGGTAATCACCATGAAATTCTGCGCGACCATTTCCCGCGCGAAATCCTTCGCCACTTTGAACTCAGGCGAATCGGCCGAAGTGCGAGCCGACCCAAAGATGGCGACCTTGCGTAAGCGCTGAAACGGCGCAAACACCTTCGCTGCGTAGCGCATCTCTTTTATCGATCGGTTAATCAGCTTGAGGTCGGCTACACTCATCTGATCGCGCGCGATCTTTAGCGCGGTTACTATCATTTCCTCAATCAGTTCCGACGATTTATCGGCAGCCCAATCGCGAACCAGTTCACGGACCCGCGCGTCGAACGGCGGATCGACGGTCCACTGCCGCCGCGCCGGCTGATCGTGAATTGTGCCTCCCGTAAAATCTTCCATAGTCAAAACTTCAATGCGGCTGAGCTTAACGCACGAAAAATTGTGGCTGTAGCGACAACCGTGTGGTTGCAGCATTTTTAGAACGCAGGCAACATGCGTGCCACTACAGTGAAATCAGGTCCTCGAGAATTTCGTGCATGTACCGGATAGGCAGCGAATAATGACCTGCGCCGTCGACGAAACGCGCCTTGCAATCGGGCAATCGTCTGGCGATTTCTTTCGCCAGATGAACTGAGAAAGCGCGGTCTTCGTTTCCGTGCCACAGTCGAACAGGCACGCGCACCTCTTCCATGCGGAACCCCCACGGTTGCGCGTAAATCTGCGCATCCGCCATAACCCCTTCAACCGATCCGCGCCAGGCGCGCCGCTGGCTTTCAAAAACCGCTTCGAATGCCGCGGAATCGCGCAAGCTATCTTCATCGCATGGTCGTAGCATCAGCAATTTCAGGAGTAGCGGCCGAAGTCGAACAGGCAGCTGCAATGACAGAATCGGCCGCGCTACGTAGAATAATTTTCGTAAAAGTTGTGGCCACGTTCGATAAAGCGCCAGCATCCAGCGATACAGCGGGAGCAACCCCTCGCGGCCGGGAAGATCGGCAATCGGGATTGCGCCGCTCACGATCGCGATGGCGCGCACGCGCTCCGGCATCGCTCTCGCTGTCACATAGGCGTAGGGAGCGCCACCCGAAACCGCGAGGACTCGAAATTCGCCGAGATCGAGGTGATTGACGAGTCGCTCTACAACATATGGCCAATCGATCAACTTACGATCGGGCTGCAAACTCGATCTGCTGATGCCGGGTCGATCGGGAGAAATGATTCGGATGCCGAGGTCCCGCGCCGCTTCGTCTGTCAGTCGCGCCATCGTACGTGAGCTGGGCCAACCATGACAGAAAATTACCGGCACCCCGGTTGTATCGCCATATTCTTCAAATGCGATTATGTGGCCATTCTCAAGTGGAACCGAATTTTCATTACTCATTGCTTGACGACCCGGCACACCTCCTTATCGCTTGCATTGCAAGCCTTCAATCTGTAGTCCAAAGTGTGTGGTGCGAACACACCGCCGTTGAGTTTCGTATATAGTTATGAATGATTATTCACAGGAAGGCGCGGGAAAAATTTCCTTACACGGAAATGGGATGGGCTTGCCTTCCCTGGAGGAAGTAGAAAAACGCGCGCGCGAAATTGCAATGATTGATGAACGCAATCCAGACGAATTTACCGACGCCGATTGGGCCCAGGCGCGCCAGGAACTGCTCGGTGCAGAGCATCCCACTCCGCCGGAGGAAACGAAGCAAAACGCAGAGCTGACAGAGGATTGGTACGTTGCCGCGGCTTCGCGCGGTCATCGTGCGCCGCGACCCGGCGTGGACGAAGAGGAGGAGACGGTCGGCGAACATCTTGTCACGGGCGGTGTAGAAGAAGCGACGCACGATCAAATGCTCGAGGCGCGCAGGGAAGAACTCGAACAGGAAGGTGAAATTGTTTGAGCTCGGCTGTGCCCGCCGTTGACGAGGCGTCGGCCAAGGAGGCCCACTTGGATGCGGGCCCATCGCGCGCCGAACGCTTGCTCGCTCGTTTTCACCAGACCAGAGATTTCACGACTGGCTTGTGTGCGAATCTTGAGCCTGAAGATTTTGTCGTGCAGTCGATGCCAGATGTAAGTCCGACCAAATGGCACCTCGCTCATACCACATGGTTTTTCGAGACTTTTATCCTAAAGAAATTTGCTTCCGGATATCGTGCCGAAATTCCTCAGTACGCTTATCTCTTCAATTCCTACTATAACGCCGCCGGCGATATGCATCGGCGCGATCTGCGCGGCTTAATCTCGCGGCCAACAGTCAAGGAAGCGCAGCGCTATCGCTCGTCGATCGATTCGCACATTGAAAACGTCCTTTCGAATGCTGACGAAGCACTTCTCGACCACATTGAGCCAATCCTAATTCTCGGCATTCATCACGAGCAGCAGCATCAGGAATTGCTCGTCACAGACATCAAGCACGTGTTCGCGCAAAATCCGCTCTACCCTGTTTTCCGTGAAAACAGGGCGGAAATCGCCCCGTCAAGACCGGCGCTCATGCACTTCCTCGATTTTGAAGAAACAACTTTCAAGATTGGCCATGACGGCTTGGGCTTCTCGTACGATAACGAAAGTCCCCGGCATCGGGCGGTTGTTGCCGCATTTTCGCTTGCTTCACGGCCAGTGACAAACGGCGAATATCTTCAGTTCATCGAGGATGGCGGATATCGCCGGCCGCAATTTTGGCTCTCGTTAGGCTGGACCACTGTGAACGAACAACGCTGGCAGGGGCCGCTCTACTGGACAAAACGCAATGGCAAGTGGTGGAATTTCACACTTTCAGGTTTTCGTCCGGTTGATGAATCCGAGCCGGTGACGCACGTGAGTTATTTCGAGGCCGACGCATACACGAATTGGGTGGGCGCGCGCCTGCCAACAGAGTTCGAATGGGAACGTGCTGCGTTCGATTGCCCGATCGAAGGAAATTTTGTCGAGCATGAAAAATTTCATCCACAAGCGTTGATCTCTTCAGAGAAAGATAGGCGTCTTCACCAGATGTTTGGAGACGCTTGGGAATGGACGCGCAGCGCTTACTCCCCCTACCCCGGTTATCGTGCTGCCCCGGGAGCGCTCGGTGAATACAACGGCAAGTTTATGTGCAACCAATACGTTTTGCGCGGTGGTTCCTGCGCCACCTCGCGCAGTCACATTCGCCGTACCTATCGTAACTTTTTCCAGCCCGAGAAGCGTTGGCAATTCACTGGAATTCGGCTCGCGCGCGATCCTGCATGAACCGCCAATCCGTCCGACTCGCCGTGCTCGATGCTGAGCCGGCGAAATCAGATTTTCTTTTAGAAACGATTGCGGGCCTTTCCCGTGAGCCGCGGACATTGCCGTGCAAATTTTTCTATGATGAGCGCGGCGCAGAGCTCTTTCAAAAAATCTGCGAACTGCCCGAATACTACATCACGCGAACCGAGCTCGATATTCTCAAACAAAATCGCACTGAAATCGCATCGTATTTGGGTGCGCGTATTGCACTCATCGGTCTCGGCACTGGTCCGGGGACAAAGACGCGCATTCTACTGGAAAAATTGCAGCAGCCGATTGCTTACATCCCGGTGGATATTTCCAAAGATCAACTGCGAAAATCGACGACTCTTTTTCAGGAGCTTTTTCCACAACTGGAAATTCTGCCAGTTTGCGCCGATTACCTTGAGTCCTTTGATCTTCCGTCACCGCTTCGAACGCCAGATCGGAATATCATTTACTTTCCTGGGTCAACGATTGGTAATTTTCAGCCGCACGAAGCAACTACGTTCTTGCGACGCATTGCCGATCTTTGCGAAAGGGACGACGGCTTGCTGATTGGCGTCGATCTGCAAAAAGATTGTCACATACTTGAACGCGCCTACAACGATAGTGAAGGCCTAACTGCGCGATTCAACTTGAACCTGCTGACACGAATCAATCGAGAACTCGGCGCAGATTTTGATCTGAATCAGTGGCGGCACCGCGCAATTTATGATTCAAGCGCCGGCCGCATCGAGATGCATCTCGTCAGCGAGGGCGATCAGATCGTCAGTATTCCCGACTACGAGTTCCGTTTTCGATCCGGCGAGCGAATCGTCACGGAATTTTCTTATAAATACACGCCCGAAGGTTTCACGGCGCTCGCCTGCGCTGCTGGATTTGAATTTGTTCGAATGTGGACTAACGATGCGCATCTGTTTGGCGTTTTCTATTTCACTTGTAGCCGGGCTCCCTGACCCTCGCCGCGATCAACGCCCGCGCCTTTAATGAGCGCGCTCGTTCAACTCGTCGCCGTAAGCAAGCGTTACACGGGCGCTGCCGCCTTGCACTCGACTGATCTTGGAGTGGAGCGTGGCAAGACTACGGTCTTGATTGGACCCAGCGGTTGCGGCAAATCGACGTTGCTGCGACTCATCATCGGACTGACTGCGCCGGATTCTGGCACGATCTCCTTCGACGGATCACAGATTACGCAAGCAAACATCGAAAGGTTGCGTCGCCAGATCGGTTATGTCATTCAGGAAGGCGGGCTGTTCCCGCACCTGACGGCGCGCGCCAACATTCTCCTGGTGGCGCGCCATCTAGGAAAATCGCTGGAGGAAATGCGCACGCGGCTTCTCGAGCTGTGCGAGCTGACAAGATTTTCCGACAATTTACTCTCGCGATATCCGATCGAACTTTCTGGCGGGCAGCGTCAACGCGTCAGTTTGATGCGCGCATTGATGCTTTCGCCCGAACTGCTGCTCCTCGATGAACCTCTCGGCGCGCTCGACCCATTAGTGCGTGCCTCTTTGCAGAAAGATTTAAAAGAAATTTTCGCGCGCTTGCGGCAAACAGCGCTCTTGGTCACCCACGATCTGGCCGAGGCGGCTTATTTCGGCGATGAAATCGTGCTGATGAATGAAGGCCGCGTCGTGCAACAAGGTTCGATTGCAGATCTTCGCAAAAAGCCGGCAACTGATTTCGTACGCGAATTCGTCAATGCGCAAAGAACTCTGGCGGAAATATGATTTGGTGTTGCGCCTCAGGGAATGACGGCTTCCCAGCCGTCAAGAAAACACGACGACTGGGAAATCGTCGCTCCTTGATAGTCCCTCTGCTTTTTCTCGGGGTCACATGCGCATGTGCGAATCCAATCATCATTGGCTCAAAGAAATTCACTGAATCTTATGTGCTCGGCGAAATTGCCGGGCGTACGTTAACAGAAGCCGGCATTCCTGCAGAACATCGGCAGGGCATGGGCGGCACGATTATTCTTTGGCAGGCACTGAGCGGCGGGCAAATCGACGGCTACCCGGAATACACGGGAACGATTGCGCAAGAGGTCCTGAAAACGGATCGTGAACTATCGCTCAATGAAATCCGCGACGCGCTTGCGAAATTCGGCGTTGGAATTACCGAATCTCTCGGCTTCAACAATACCTACGCCCTTGTCATGCGTCGCAGTAAAGCACTGCGACTTGACCTGCGCACAATCAGCGATCTGCGAAATCATCCTGAGCTAAAGGTCGGACTCACCCACGAATTTTTGGATCGGCGTGATGGCTGGCAGCCATTGCGTGCACGTTACAACCTTCCACAACAAAACGTCGTTGGCATCGATCACGCGCTCGGTTACGCGGCACTCGCCAACGGCTCAATTGATGTCAAAGACGCTTATTCGACCGATGCCAAGATTAGCGAGAACGATCTCATTACACTTGAGGACGATCTGCAATTTTTCCCGCGATACAACGCGGTGTTTTTGTATCGGCTTTCGCTTCCAGCTTCGACGATCACGGCGCTACGCAGGCTCGAAGGAACACTGGATGAAACGCGGATGATCCGATTGAACGCTGAAGCCGAGCGCACAAAAAATTATGCGCGTGCAGCAAATTTGTTCTTCGAAGGAAGCCGTAGCTCGGTAATCGCATTTGGCGAAACTTTTTTTCACAAACTAAAACGCTGGACTCTTCGCCATCTTGAACTTGCCGGAGCTTCCTTGTTGCTATCGGTGCTCGTTGGCGTCCCGCTTGGTATCTTGGCCAGCCGCGGTGGCCCGATCGGACAAGCCATTCTCGGTTTCACCGGAGTTGTGCAGACGATTCCGTCGCTCGCATTGCTCGCGTTGCTTGTGCCTCTTCCTTTTTTTGGGATCAGCGTCCGCACGGCTGTCGCTGCCCTTTTTCTTTATGGATTGCTCCCGATCGTGCGCAACACGGCAAGCGGCCTGCAGGACATTCCGCGGGCCTTGCGCGAATCTGCAATCGCATTGGGACTTAGACCGACGGCGCGGCTCTGGCAAATTTACCTTCCGATGGCATCGCGGTCGATCTTATCTGGAATCAAAACCAGCGCAGTAATCAACATAGGGACGGCCACCCTTGCGGCGTTGATCGGTGCGGGCGGGCTAGGCGAACCAATCTTGAGCGGGCTGAACTTGAACGATCATGTCACGATTTTAGAGGGAGCGATTCCAGCAGCATTGCTGGCGTTGTTGGTGCAGTGGCTCTTCGATTTGCTCGATCGCATTTTAATTCCGAAAGGGCTGCGCGTGTAGAGTAGCGCGAGCGTCTCGTTCGCCACAGGACGAGTCCGCCGTGGCGGACTTGCGTGTGAGGCCGGGTCGCAAGCTGGGAAGCTTGCGCTACAGTGGACAATGGCAATCGCGTCAATCAATCCGGCCACGGGCGAAAAGTTGAAGGAGTTTCCCGCTTTCGACGACAGCGAAATCGAGAAGCGGCTCAAGCGTGCCGAGAGAGCGTTTACGCAGTATCGGCGAGAATCATTCGCCCAACGCGCAGAACTGATGATGGCAGCGGCGTCATTGCTTGAACAAGAGAAGGACAAACTTGCCCGGACAATCACGCTGGAGATGGGAAAATTGTTCCGCGCCGCACAGGATGAGATCGTAAAATGCGCGCGAGCCTGTCGCTTTTACGCGGAGAATGCGGAGCGTTTCCTAGAGGATGACGTCGTGCAGACTGATGCCGCGCGCAGTTATGTACGCTATCAGCCGCTCGGACCCGTTCTTGCGATCATGCCGTGGAATTTTCCGTTCTGGCAGGTGTTTCGGTTTGCGGCGCCAGTGCTAATGGCTGGAAACGTCGGGCTGCTGAAACATGCCGCCAATGTGCCACAATGTGCACTCGCAATTGAAAACGTGCTTTGCCGCGCCGGATTTGAAGAAGGCGTTTTTCTAACGCTCCTGATTGAAGCCAAACAAGTGGAAAAGTTGATTGTGGATCCACGTATCAAGGCCGTTACGCTCACCGGGAGTGAGAAGGCGGGAAGTGAAGTCGGGAGCACCGCGGCGCGGCAGATCAAAAAGAGCGTGCTCGAGCTCGGCGGAAGCGACGCATTTATCGTCATGCCGAGTGCAGATTTTGAGGACGCGGTAAGCACGGCAGTGAAAGCGCGCACAATTAACAGCGGCCAGTCATGCATCGCGGCGAAGCGACTTTTCATCGCGGACGAGGTTTACGACCAGTTTCTCGAGCAGTTCCTTGAGCGTATGCGGGCGCTCAAGGTTGGAGATCCTATGGACGAGGCGACTGAGCTTGGTCCACTCGCGACGGAACAGATTTTGCAAGGGGTGCACGAGCAAGTTCAGAAATCGATCGCAGCCGGCGCAAAATTATTAACAGGAGGAAATCGTATTCATGGCCCCGGGTTTTTTTACGAGCCAACTGTTCTTGTCGATGTACCGAAAGAATCGCCAGCCTACCGCGAAGAAGTTTTTGGCCCGGTGGCGTCTGTTTTCCGCGTCCGCGATGCAGACGAAGCGGTCGAGATCGCGAACGACACCACATTCGGCCTCGCCGCCAGCGGGTGGACGAATGATCCCGCCGAGCAGGAACTCTTCGCGTCTGAACTGGAAACTGGAATGGTTTTCATCAACGCGATGGTCGCATCCGATCCACGTCTGCCGTTCGGAGGTGTGAAGCGTTCTGGTTTTGGCCGCGAGCTCGGTCCAACTGGAATTCGCGAGTTCGTCAATACAAAGACGATTTGGATTTCGTAGGCAGGGTGCGGCCAGCGGACGCCAGCAATGACGCACCGATGACGATCCGAACCGGCGCCTAACAAAATCATTTCACGTTGCGTTGGCGGTTTGTATTCCCGCATTCTTCGAGAATGGCCGACTCGGCGTATGCTCCTGTTCTGGCTCCGCATCCTCCGGGATTTCGCCCACGGCGCGGACTGAATTGGGCCTTTATCGGCCTGTTGTACACCTCGTTCTACATGTGCCGTTATAATTTGTCGCTCGCGAATAGCGCAATCAGCGGCGAATTCGGGTTCAGCAAAGCGCAAATGGGCAACATCATCACAACGGCCCTGCTCGCCTATGCCTGCGGTCTGATCGTAAATGGCTTTCTCGCAGATCGTCTCGGCGGAAAACGGGCCATGCTCATCGGAGCGGCTGGCACCGTTGTTATGAATGTTCTTTTCGGCGTCGCTTCGTTCTGGGGATTGCTCTGGTTATTCGTCGTAATCCGCGGCATTGACGGGTATCTGCAGGCATTCGGCGCGCCCGGCATGGTGAAGATCAACGCCGCGTGGTTCCGTCATACCGAACGCGGAAGCTTTGCCGGCATCTTCGGTTTTATGATCAACCTAGGCCGGTTCGGGATTTTCCAGCTCGGGCCTGCGTTGCTGGCGGGATTTACATTTCTCGGCTTGATCCGGATTCCGCCGTTGCACTGGCGTTGGTTGTTTTGGGTCCCCGCAGGCATCACGCTCGTAATCGGAACCTGCATGGCGTTCGTTGTAAAGGACACACCCGAAGAAGTGCATTTTCCATCGGTAAATCCTCACGAGGAAAGTGGTGGACGCGTACGAGCTAAAGTCTCTGATGTTTTCAAGATCATGGTGATGAATCCGGTGATTTGGATTGTGGCGTGCGCTTATGCCTGCACCGGCTCCGTGCGCCAGGGGATCGATCAGTGGTTCCCGCGTTTCATGCAGGAAGTGCATCATGTTGATTACCAATCAGCGCAGTTCCAGTTGGTCGCTTTTTCGATTCCGTTTGTGGCTTCCGCAGGTTCGCTCATCTCGGGCTTCATCTCCGACAAGGTCTTTCACGGCCGTCGCGCGCCTGTCGCAGCAGGTCTCTATTTTATCGAAACAGCGATCATTCTGCTTGCCGCCCAATTTCACTCCGCTAACGCGGCCGTTCTTTTTCTGGTTCTCATTTCATTTACCGCGAACGCGACACATTCCATTCTCGGAACGGCTGCTGCCATGGATATCGGCGGCGCAAAAATGGCCGGGTCCGCTGCAGGTCTGATCGATTCCTTCCAATACTTTGGTGGAAGTCTGGCCGGTTATTTTCTGGGCGCTCTGCTTGATCGAAGCTGGGGCAATTACTTTTATTTTATGGCGCCATTCGGCATCATCGGCGGTGTGTTGATGTTGTCGATTCTCGGGCGTATCACGCTCACCCAGCAACAACGTGCGGCCACGCCCAGTCTAGCTGCAAACTCGTGATCTAAATGTTAAATGCTTAGATTGGACCAATCCTCTCCGATCACGCGAGCGATCATTTAAGCTCACACGGCGGGCAAAATGCGTCCGCTTACTTCGCCGAAGCCAACCCGGTAGCCGTCGCCCTGGCACCAGCCGGTGATTGTGAGTTTGTCACCGTCTTCAAGCCATTTGCGCGTTTCGCCATTCGGCAGCTTTATCGGATTCGCGCCGCGCCAGGTCAACTCCAACATGCAACCGCGCGATTCTTCCGTTGATCCGCTGATGGTGCCGCTTGCCAGCAAATCACCGGGTTGCAGATTGCACCCATTAACTGCGTGATGGGCAAGTTGCTGCGCAACGCTCCAGTAAAGGTTTTGAAAATTCGTGCGCGTGATCACGTGTGGAGCGTCCATGGATGAAGTTTGCAAGTGCGCTTCGAGGTCAATGTCGAAAGTGAAATCGCCTTTTGCCTGCAGATACGGAAGAGGCTCGGGATCCTGGAGCGGCAACGGCTTGCGGAATGCCTCGAGCGCTTCCAGCGTGACCACCCATGGCGAAATGCTAGTGCAAAAGTTCTTGGCCAAAAACGGCCCGAGCGGCTGATATTCCCACGCTTGAACGTCGCGCGCGCTCCAATCGTTCATAAGAACAAAGCCGAAGATATGCTCGGTCGCGCGATCGATTGGCACCGGTTCGCCGAGCGAATTGCCAGGGCCGATCAGGAACGCCATTTCCAATTCGAAATCGAGACTTTTCGTCGGGCCAAAGGTTGGCGACGAAGCATCCGGTGGTTTGATTTGTCCACTTGGTCGACGCACGTCCGTACCGCTGATAACAACCGAGCTGGCGCGGCCGTGATATGCCACCGGCAACCATTTCCAGTTCGGCATCAGAGCATTTTCGGATCCACGCAACATTGTGCCGACATTGTGCGCATGATGGTACGACGAGTAGAAATCGGTGTAATTGCCAACCCGCGCCGGCAGTTTCATCACGACATCTTTCTGCGCGTGAAAAACTCGAGCACGAAGCTTTGCATCATCACGCAGAGTTGGCGTGCCGGCGGAGAGCAGATGTTGAATGATTTCACGCGCCTTGCGCCACGCCGGTCGGCCCAATGCGAGAAAGGCGTTCAGAGAATCTTCCGAAAACACATGTCGATCTTGAAACTCGGTGTAGCGGAAATGACCGAGTCCTTCGAGAACGGAAAGATCGGCAATCAAATCACCGATCGCGACTCCGACTCGCGGTTTACCCAGTTTGGGTCGAAAGATGCCGAATGGAAGACTTTGGATGGGAAAATGCGAATTGGCTGGGACTTCGATGAAAGATTGGAGGGGCATTTTGACTGTAGCAGCGACTCTATGAGCGTGGCATAATTCGTCCGACGGTCATCCGGTGCCGTTAGACTGGGGGCCCGATAAATAGACCACCGCTACAATAAGTTCAAGGCGCGCAAATCTTCGCGCGGTTCATCGAAGCTGCAGCTGCCAAACGACTTAACGAATCTCCGGCGATCCTGCAGCCGCTTGATGTCGATCTTCCATTCACGCCACGCGAAAAAGTCATCCCTAAAGGAAAATGAATCCGCGTTTTCATCTTCCAGCATGATCGAGGTTTGATCTGCGTCCCACCGGTGTTCCGCGGCCAGCACTGCCGCGCCGAGGACGTTTAGAAAACCGAACATCTTGGTTTGCACTTCCTCTCGATATTGTCGCAGCGGATGATGCAGTCCGGCCGTAAACTTGATCGGCACTTGATGTGTAGCCGGTGCCACAAGCGCCCTGGCTATCTGCGCTGAAGTTGGAAACGCATCAGCGGTGATGCCGCCTGTGCGCAATTTGTAACCAAAAGTTGCCGAGCCAGCATCGGAATTGTGTTCACCAAGCAACGCGATAGTCCGTTCCGCCCTGTCCGGCGGCGCTTCCCAGAAAACCGGTAAATTCTTAACAATCGATCGCGCATCTTTCAATAATGCAAGGTCGACGTCGTGAGGTAAAAACATCTCGAGGTGGCTAATCGATACGAGGTCGACATTGTGCTTCGACAACGAACGAATCGCCATGTCAGCTTTTGCGAGCGCTTCACCAAACGCAACCGCATTCTCGGTCTTGGATCCAAGCCCGGCAACGCGGAGCGGATGCAAGGGATCGAACTGCGAAAGCAGTTGCTTGGCCGCATCAAATTGCTCAACGCGAAGAACAAAGGTGCTTAGCAACCATGCTTCCGGCGAGTGGACATATTCTGCCTGATTTCGCAGCGCTGGCTCGAGCTCAAGGTTACAAGGCGGAAACATTCCCGCATAATCAAGCGACTGGGCAAGCAGAGCCTCAAGTGAAGCAGCTGGCATGATCTAAACTCAATGGTGCAATCGTGTCGTTCGTCAACCGCGGCGGTGTGAAGTTTACCAAAACGCTCGGACCCCTTTCGCCTCCCAACGTGTACAGACTCGACCTTGATGGAGTCTGGGCGTCACGCGTGCGGTGGATATAAATGAAGGACGCCGAGCTGATAGAAGAGAAAGAGCTGCTCGCGGATTCTTCCCAGCTTACACCAGTCGGGATTTCCTTGCGAACCTCACCAATTAGTCGGCCGCCTCTGCTTTGTTTCAAAACTTCACATTGCTATCCTGTTGTTCGACAACACCAGAATCGCGGCTTGACGCGCGCATGATTAATCGAGCTTGACTGGTCGAAGCGCCCTGACATAAACATTCCAGGATATCGGAGGGGTTGGCGGATAATTTAATGACAGGTCTCGACTTTCTTCCCAAAACGATGTAGAAACTGCCGTTCGATGCCGAGCACAGAGTCAGTTTCGCATTATGACTTGATCGTTTGCGCGTGTGAAAATCAGGAGTACACGGCGCGCGACGCAATCGACGCGGCAATTTTCAGGGGCGAGGTGGATGCCAAATGGAAGAAATTTCTCCATAGCGTGGCAGCGGAAAAACAAGCAGATGAACTAGATCTGGATCCGGATGAATCCGCAATTTCCGCTGCGGCGGAAGCGTTTCGTTACGAGCACGATTTGATTACTGCCGAAGAAACGGAAGCATGGCTGGAAAATCGAGGCCTCACGTTTGACGACTTTAGCGACTACTTTACCCGTCAATATTATGCCGGAGCGCTTCAAGACATTGTTCCGGACAAAGTAGAATATGCTTCCGCATCGTCCGAGCTGCGCGAGTTGTTCGTGGCGGAATTAATTCTGTCGGGGGAATTGGAACGGATGACGAGGGAGCTAATGTGGCGATTGGCGGCACGCTGCGCTGAAACAGACCCATCTCAGGATTCGATCGCACTCGAACAACGACAGTTTTTTGATCGTAATCGGATTGAGTCGACACAACTTGCGAATTGGCTTCAGAGGCTGGGGCGCGATTCGAAATGGTTCAACGAAATGCTGGCCATCGAGGCGGCATATCGGAGGCGTTGTGATACGTTGCTTGTTGCGCGAGCGCGCCAGCGTGAATTGGTTGCGCTGCGATTGCTCTTAACGCGATTCGAAACTGAATTGATCGAGCTGGAATCGCGCGATGCTGCCCAGGAAGCGCTGTTTTGTGTCCGTGAAGACGGCATCTCGATGGAGGAAGTTGCCGCTGACGGACGATATCCCTACTGGCGGGCGGATTTTGTCCTGGAAGATATTCCCGCCGACGCCCAGCAGAGATTTCTAAGCGTTTCGGCGGGAGACGTGCTCGAGCCATCCGCGCAAGGCGATGGATTTCAACTGTGCCGCATCATTAAGAGAATCGAGCCCCAGCCGAACGA
>WNGJ01001079.1_pt1 | contig 26325 bp, 19 predicted proteins | sample 5400611 | NCBI WGS metagenome assembly WNGJ01 (sample SAMN13153375, study PRJNA577476) | soil metagenome | isolation source: 40 cm soil or saprolite under Garry oak tree replicate 1 | place: USA:California | collected 2016-06-15
GCCAGGACCGGAGTTTTGCTGGGAAAGTGCAGGCATTCAATGCCGGGCTCGAACGGGTTACTTCGCTTCCGTTCGACGTAATCGGAAATCTGGACGCAGACCTGTCGTTCGATCCGGATTACCTCGAGTTCTTGATTGGGAAGTTTGCGGAAGATTCGGCGCTTGGTGTTGCGGGAACTCCGTTCCTCGAAGATGGCTATGACTCGGCCCAGGATAGCTTCGAGGGTGAAAACCATGTGGCGGGGGGTTGCCAGCTTTTCCGGCGCTGCTGCTTTCAAGACATTGGTGGTTATATTCCCAACCCAGCTGGAGGGATCGACTGGATTGCCGTCACCACAGCGCGGATGAAAGGATGGAAAACACGATCCTTTCCTGAGAAACGGTTTCATCACTACCGGACGCTCGGCACGGCAGGAAGGAGCAGTGTAGCAGCCAGCTTTTCCTATGGGGAAAAGGATTATTACTTAGGCGGTTCACCTTTGTGGCAGCTCTTTCGTGTGGCTTACCGGACGATGAAGCATCCGGTTGAGGGCGCGGCGCTGCTGTTCGGTTACTGTTGGGCTGCACTACGACGGACTAAGCGACCCGTCTCGCCAGAACTGATGCGATTTCATCGGCGCGAGCAGATGAAAAAACTGAAAACTATTTTTCGCAGTCTTTTACGATTCAAGAAGATCAACAATTTTTCGTTGCTAACGGAGCGGAGCTGAGCAAAGGCCAATGGTCGGAGATCAGATCACAGAAGAAAGAGGGGAGAAGACGGAAATCAGAGGACAGGAACTGACCTTTATGGAGGCGAATTCACCTATGGAGACTGATGCGTTTTTTCGGGAATACACGTCTCCCGATGCAATCCTGAAGTACACCCGCGCCACGGCGGGCGCAGGCATCAGCTGGCTGCTCGATGGAGACTACAAGGACGTCTATTTCCAGGCGTTGGAACTCTTGCCGGCAGACATGAAGCGTGGGCCTCTCCGGATGCTGGAATTTGGATGTGGCGGCGGGATGAACCTGTTGCACCTGGTTTCGGTTTTGAGCCGGGATGGCTTCAACGTCGCGAGCGCAATCGGCACGGATTTTTCTCCGGTCCTGATTCAGGCGGCTAATAAGGAAGCGCAAAGCTACCTTACCCCGTGGGAACGAAGCCGCGTTCAGTTTTGCGTGGCGAAGAACGAGAAATTGCTTGAAGACCTCTCGGAGGGTTTGGGACAGAAACTTTCGAAACTGGAGAACTCATTTCAGTTCGTCCTCGGCATAAATACAATCCGCTACTGCCATCGCGCCGGAAAGCAGTTCGATTGCGCCCGCGACATTTTCCGCCTCCTGGCACCGGGCGGAGTTTGTGTGGTGATCGATATGAATGACCGCTTTCCCGCTTTCCGCAGCGCCTTTAAGAACACGCTTCGTGGCAAGAAGGAGCGAGAGGAGGAATGCTACCTGCCATCACTCGAAGAATACACGGCACCGTTTCACCAGGTGGGCTTTGAAGTTTTGCGCAGTGAACACTTCTGCTGGATTCCTCATTCCGCGGGTCAATTTCTGACTGGGCTCCTTCGCTCGTTGTCCCCCGTCTTGAATATGGTAGCGCGCTCCAGGGCAATGAGGTCGTTAGTCGTCGCAGGGAAGCCGTTACAATCCTAGCTCTTCGGCCGCTCGCTTGCGGATGTAGAATTAGACAGAATCCATGCTCGAAAAGGCATTACTCTTAACCGGCGACCACTCATTAGCGGACGACCGCAGGGCAGGAAGGTTGCTCGAGTTTTTTGGTGTTCCCTATCAAAGACAAAGCGCAATAGATTTTCGGCTTCCCGAGAGTAGCCCGGCGGGAAAGAATACGAGTTACAGACTGGTTTGCGCAGCACAAACCTTTGCGCGCGTCATGGGAGACCGGCAGGACGCTTCACACCATTTGAACGGCTTTACGCGGCAAATCCATTCTGTCTTCCTGTATTCCAACGGGGATCCCGTCGCGCTGGCGAACGTGGTAGGCCAACTCTACGGAACGACGATCTCGATTCGCAGGGGAGCGGGAAGTGATATCCAGTGGGGTATCGCGAACGATCCGGACGGCATGTGCGGCGCCATGCGCGATCTCCGCATACACCCCTCGGCCACTACACTGGGCAGCGGCGACTTCTTCCATACTGATGGAAGCTCGGTGACTTCGCTGATTGCCGCAGGCAACAAAGCCGCGTTCCTGAAGTTAACTTTCAACGGAGTGCCGGTTTTTGTTTCATCAGAGCGGCTGATCGACATTGATGTCGGCCTCGCAACTCCTAATTTTGACGTTCGTGATCACCTTTTCTCTGCCGTGCCAGCCGTTTCCTATATCAGGTGGGCATTCGCCCACAGCGCATGGAGAGCACCTGAGGCGAGTGCCTGCCTGGTTATCGACGATCCTCTGCTGAAAGCGAGATACGGCTTCGTTCGCTTCCGCCAGTTACTCGCTCTAATGAAGCAGCATCGGTTCTCCACCAGCATAGCCTTCATCCCCTGGAACTGGCGGAGAAGCGATCGGAAGGTGGTTAAACTCTTCAAGGACAATCCCGAGAGTTACTCTCTCTGTATCCATGGCTGCGATCACATGGACAGCGAGTTTGGCACTTCGGATCGGCAGCGACTTCGTGCGGTCGCCTCGGAAGCGGTCAGGCGTATGTCTCTGCATGAAAAGCGAACGGGGCTGGGGCACGATCGCGTGATGGTCTTCCCGCAGGGAGTCTTTTCTGAGCACGCAATTCCCGAATTGAAGCGCGCAAGCTTCCAGGCCGTGGTAAACACAGAGGTACACAGCAATCCGCCGGCAGTGCGCAAGCTCAGGATCTGTGACGTTTGGGATGTTGCCGTGATGAGCTATGGCGATTTTCCTATCTACACTCGGCGCTACCCTGCTCAAGGCGTCGAGAATCTCGCCTTCGATCTCCTTCTGGGAAAACCCTGCCTCGTGGTGATCCATCACGATTTCTGCAGCGACGGATGTGCACGGCTGGTGCAATTCATCGATCAGCTCAATGCCCTCAAAGTTCCCCTCGCCTGGCGCCGCCTTGGCGACGTTATCAGGCGAAGTTATCGGCAGAGGGAAGTCTCTCCGGATTCGGTTGAGGTTGAGATGTACGGAAGCGAACTACTGATCGAGAATCGCTCGGATCGGGCGAAGAGTTACTTCGTCCGCCGGCGCGAGCATAAGCCCAATAGCATTGAAAGTCTTCATGCCGGATCGCACCGGGTGTCCTGGGATTCTGCTGAAGGTTACATCGAATTCAAAGTGGAGTTAGGCCCGGGCGAGAGCACGTTACTGACGCTATGTTTCAAAGCCGCTGGAGACGCAGCGTACAGCAGTCAGAATTTCATCTACGCTGTGAAGACGATGCTGCGCCGTTACCTTTCAGAGGCGCGTGATAACTATCTGGCACCCGCAAAAGCGCGAATGGTCGCCTTCTCTCGCTCCTAACAAGAAGGCGAGTCTGGCACGAGTCCCGTCGCTTTGCCAACCACGCCCTCCTGCAATTTAATGGTAACTGGTCAAACAACTCTACTGGACGGCAGGGTCGCCGATGTTCTGAACGATTTCACGGAATGGCTCACCCGCCACGGAGAAACGTCGCGTGACCACCAGACGTTTTTCGCAGGAGCAACCGGGCGAGCCGCGAAGGCGCTTTACTATCGACACAAGCTTCTAGGGACGGCGGCGGTCGCGCCAATGATTTTCTGTGAGGCTTTCCTGCCGTCGGCGAGACGGCTTTTCCATCAACCGACAAGATTTCCGATCGCCGATGCTCACTACGCGATGGGTTTCGCTTTCCTTTTTCAAGTCACGAACGATAAGACGCATTTGCGGAGAGCCGTCCACTTTCTCGAAGAACTGAAGAAGAGCCGGTCCCCGGGGTTCGCGGAATACTGCTGGGGTTATCCCTACGATTGGGTCACCCGTAACGGGACGATTAAAGAACAAACACCGCTGATCACCTCGACTCCATACGCTTACGAGGCCTTTTTGCATGTTCACGAGCTTGATGGACGTGAGGAGTGGAAGGATGTCATGGCTTCCATCGCGCGCCATGCGTTCACAGACATCAAGGACTTTACGATCTCGGAAAACGCCAGCAGCTGTTCCTACACACCTTTCGACAAGGGCGGAGTCATCAATGCCGCAGCTTATCGCTCTTTTCTGCTGACGAGCGCGTCACAAATCTTCTCCAGGAAAGAGTACTGGCTGACTGCGGAGCGGAATCTGAATTTTGTTTTGGAAGCGCAGAATCTAGATGGCTCATGGTTCTATGCCGTCGATGGAGTGCGCGATTTCGTTGATCACTATCACACCTGTTTTGTCATGAAAGCATTGGCCAAGGTCCACGCTCTCACGGGCCATGCGGAAACGCTTGAGGCATTGGGAAAAGGGGTGAATTATTACCAGAATAACCTCTTCGGCACGGACGGTCTGCCAAAGCCATTCTCACGAGCTCCCCGCCTGACCGTTTACAAACGCGAGCTCTACGACTGCGCAGAGTGCATCAATCTATGTTTGTTGCTTCGGGACCGGTTCCCGCAACTGGAAACAACGCTGGAAAGTGTGGTTGGAGGAATTCTGAAAGACTGGATCAAGCCGGACGGCTCCTTTCGCTCGCGCCGGTTGCACTTGGGTTGGGACAATGTTCCGATGCATCGCTGGGCCCAGTCGCAGATGTTTCGCAGTCTAGCGTTCTACTTATGCGAAGTGAGCAAGCCAGAGATGCAGATCGGTAAAAATGATGGAAGCGCGCAACTGCTGAATTCGTAAGGGGTCCGATCTGCAAGCCTAAAGACAATGACTCCGGACGATTCACGAAAGCACTTAGCGGCATCGTCGGAAAACATTGAAATACGCAAAGCTCGTCGCGGCTGAGGGCGCTACTGGCCCCCCAGCCCGAGGCGTGGCAGACAGGGTAAAATGCCCAACATCAATCCCATCAACCACCCCGTAACTGGGCGAATATTTTCAAGGGGCGTTTTTCATGATCTTTTTACTCACTCTTGGAGACAAAACATAGTCGTCAGCGCGGCTCTATTATTACTGGCTCTGGCGATTGGCTATTACTTCATGAAAGACCTACGAGGCATGTCGCTTGGGTTCGGCGCCGGAACAGCCATTCTCTTCTGGATTGTATTGCTTGTGCTCATTAGACAAATCGCTCCGGCACATAAGCCGTCCGAAATCTCAACGCAATCACTCCCTAGTGCTGCACGACCTAAACTTGACTTTGCAGTCGCTGTGGAAGCTGGATGGCTACATCCCAAATCTATGGATGAAAACTTTTGGCTGATCCGCAGTGACAAAAAGGGATTGATAATTGCATCGCCAATTAATGGTCTATTATACATTCGATTCACTAATTTGAGCGACGCACCTGTAATGATTGACTCCTATTCGATCGAGGTACTGACCGGCAAACAAGGGTGGGTGAAGCTTGTTACCATCGACGCGCATAGCGGCGAAGTTTATAACCGTGGTCGTACCAACGATATGAAGCAAGCACGTCGATCTAACATAGAACAAGACACATTTGATTATATGATCGCAAACAAAGACATTGAACCTGGGCATACGGTTAGAGGGTGGGTCTTTGTGGAGGCCCCTAAAGCCGGTTTGGAGGGCGAAACAGAAGCACGTTTTAATGTAAGGGATGTTCTTGGTAATAAAGCTGTACGACCCATTCAGGTCTTGACAGGAGAATCGCAATCCGTACAACCAAGAGTGGCACTTCATGTTGGAGGAACGAGGGACCTTAGCCAAGCGAGCAAACAATTCTATAGCGAGGCCAATCCTTAATCGCCTCCGTTGAAAGATTGGGTCAAATCCGACGGCTCCTTTGCTTCACGTAAGTTGCATTTTGGTTGGGACAATGTTCCACTGCACCGATGGGAACAAGCGCAGATGTCCAGGAGCCTCGCTTTTTGTCTTCGTGAGTCGATAAAAGCGCGAGCGCAAAGAGATCAAAGATCAGATGTCAGACATCAGACGGCGGAATTCATTCAGAGGTAACAATGCAGATCAAGTCAGCGAAAGATCTTATCGTTTATCAGAAAGCGTACGCACTTACAATGGAAATCTTCGGGCTAAGCAAAGGCTTTCCTGCGGAGGAAAAGTACTCACTTATCGATCAAATCCGGCGTTCCTCCCGGTCTGTTTGTACGAATCTGCGGGAAGCATTGGCAAAACGTAGGTACGAAGCTCACTTTGTAAGTAAGCTGACCGACGCGGATGGTGAAAACGGTGAGACCGAAACCTGGCTTGATTTCGCCCATGACTGCGACTATCTGTCGAAACGCGATCATGCACTCTTTACTGAAAAGTGCCATGAAGTTGGAGCAATGCTCGGAAGTATGATCAATAATCCTTCTTCTTTCATCCTAAGATGACTTCTGACTTCTGATCTCCGACTTCTGAAATATGTGCGGCATCACAGGCCAATTTAACTATTCCAGCGGTGAGCCGGTGGACAGTGATGTCGTCCGGCGCATGGCGCGCTCTATCGCGCATCGTGGGCCTGATGATGACGGCTTCTTCATCGCCGGACCTGTCGGTTTTGGATTCCGGCGCCTATCGATCATCGACCTCGCCGGCGGGCATCAGCCGATGTCGGACGCAGAAGAAACGGTATGGATAATCTTCAATGGCGAGATTTACAATTACAGGGAACTGCGAGCAGAGCTGCAAAGCACGGGCCATCAGTTTAGAACGAATTCCGACACGGAAGTAATCATCCACGGTTACAAAGAGTGGGGCACTGATGTCTTCAATCATCTTAATGGTATGTTTGGTCTGGCTATTTGGGACGTGAACAAAAAGCGGCTGGTTGTGGCCCGGGATGCCATGGGCATCAAACTTATCTATTACAAGATCGACAGCGGAAGCTTAACTTTCGGTTCCGAAATTCGGGCGATTCTGGCCGCGGAAGACTCCAAACCGGAAGTTGATCCAGTTGCGCTCAATCTCTTTCTGCGTTTCCGATACACGCCATCTCCTTTGACGATTTTCGATGGCATCCGGAAACTCGCTCCGGGAACGATGCTGATTGTTGAAGATGGCCACTACCGCGAAGAACGCTGGTACAACTACACGCCAGTTCCTTTTTCAAGTCCGAAGGAAGATAAAGAGGCCAGCCGTGAACTTTTGGAATTGTACCGGGCGGCGGTTCGACGACATCTGCTTAGCGATGTCCCGGTGGGAATACTCCTTAGTGGCGGCCTCGACTCCGGATTGCTCCTGGCGTTGATGAACGAACAAGGCGGCCCGTGGCCCGCTTACACGATCGGTTACGGCGAGAGTTTTGCCGATGACGAACTCGCCGACGCCGCCGAGACCGCGTCTCTTCTCGGCGCGCGACACATCACCGTAAAACTGGACCGCGCAGAGTTTGAACGGTCGTTGTCCGAAATCGTGGAGCGCCTGGAGGAGCCCATCGCGGCGTCTTCAATTGTTCCGATGTACTTCGTCTCTCAGCGAGCGCGGCAGGATGTTAAAGTCGCCCTCATCGGCCAGGGTCCGGATGAATTGTTTGGCGGATACAAACGGCATTTGGGAATTCATTACGGAGACTGGTGGCGCGGGTTGCCCACTGGCTTTCGCTCAATTGTCGGCTCCGCTGTCAGCCGACTGCCTCGCAATGAAATGTTAAAGCGCGGCGTCTTTTCGCTCGGGACCGGGGACCGGCTCAAGCGCTACCAGGATGTTTTTTCTCTGGCGCCCGAAGAAACTATCGATGGACTCTTCCAAGATGGTCTGCTTCCCGATGGGCAAGACCGACAACTCGTCAATTACTGGCGCGGCCTGGCTCCACAAATGGCGCACACCGATGAGCTGGGCGGCTTCCAGCTTCTCGAACTCCGCTCTTCGCTTCCGGACGAGTTACTCATGTACGCGGACAAGCTCTCCATGGCGCATGCCTTGGAAGTTCGCGTCCCTTATCTGGATCGTACGGTTGTCGAATACGTACAACGGCTCAACGCGAGTTTCAAAATCCGCAATGGAAACCGCAAATGGCTGCACCGGCAGGTTTGTCATAGCTACTTGCCGCAGCGGATCCTTAACCGCAAGAAACGCGGTTTTGCAGTAAACGTGGTGGATGAATGGTTCCACTCGTCGATCCGGGGAAAGCTTCCGGAACTGCTTTTGGATGGAAACTCTCTGATGTTTGAGCTACTTAAACCCGAGCCGGTGCAAAAACTCCTGGAGGCCCACCGATCGGGACGACAAGACAACCATAAGCTTTTGTTCAGTCTGGTGATGTTCGAGCAATGGTTGCGCGGAATTCAACCGAGACAACCCCTAAGGGCTGGGAATTGTCGATTAGCGACTGCGCCCCGTTCCCAGCTATGTAGTGATTCCGTTTAGGTTCGGCCAGTCTATTTGTCAGAGCATGCCCTCAAGCACAGATGAAGTGATTTATCAGGAGACAATCCGCTGGAAAGGCGTGCCCGTACGTCTCGATGCCGTCCGCGCTGAGGGCAAGACCTTCATCATCTCCGGGCGCTTTATCAAGACAGCTGCACTCAAGGACGAGTGGCAAGAGGATGTCGACGATCCGGATCGCGTAGTTCGAGAGCTAAGGGCCTATCCGGTGAGAATAGATTTCCTCAGGTTCTGGCAGCGAATTCCAGAGACTGAAACTAAGTATGCGTATTATAAAGAATGGCGATATGTTGCCGCCATTCCGGTCACAGAATATAAACACTGGCTGCAGAAACAGATTAGCCCCAAGGCACGAAACAAAATTAAGAAATCGGCGAAATTCGGCGTGGTTATCGAGGAGACCGAATTAGCTGACGAATTGGTGCTCGGAATCATGGATATCTTTAATCAGGCACCCGTGCGCCGCGGTAAGCGCTTCTGGCATTACGGGAAGGACTTTGAGACGGTTAAGAAAGAGATGTCTCTCGATCTCAATGAGTCGATTTTTATTACCGCTTATTACGGGAAGGAATTGATCGGATTTATTAAGCTCCTGTTCGCCGACAGGTACGCCATGTTGACACTAATTTTGGACAAGATAGACCATCGGGACAAGGCCCCCATAAATGGCATGATCGCAAAGGCTGTTGAAATTTGCGCTGGCCGCAAAGTTCCTCACATCGTTTACATGATGTGGCGCAGAGGCGGGCATGGGGAATTTCAGGAAAGCAATGGCTTTGAAAGGATCCCAATTCCGGAATACTTCGTGCCACTGACTTTTAAAGGCGCGATCGCCTTGCGACTTGGGTTGCACAGAGGGATGAGAGGATTGGTCCCGGAGAAGGTTATGCCCTGGCTGTTAGCATTCAGAGCAAAATGGTACGCCAGAAAAAAACCGAGGGGCGCTATCTAAAGCAGCAGTGAAGCCTCCCATATTTATTGTTGGCCTGCATCGTAGCGGAAGTACGCTTTGGCACAACCTTGTTGCTATGTGCCCGGGTGTGATGAGATTAACCGATCCTCGGTTTCTAAGTGATTGGAGGCATAGAGATTTCCGGTATTTCCTGAAAAACCGTGTAGGCGATTTGTCCATCGATCAAAACGTGGAGGAAATGGTCCGCGTCTGCCTTGCCAAAGAGGCGACTCCTGGCCTGGACAGCACTTTCTGGCGCTTTGAAAACATTGAAGCAGCCAAGGGTTCCGAATTAAAAGAGGCTATCTCTAGCCGGATCAAGAAGTCGGACAGGAGTTTGGGAGCGATCGCCAGAATTTTCATCGAGGAAGTTACGCGGTTTAGCGGTTGCGACCGAGCCTGTGTCAAGTTTCCCGTCGATGTTGGACACATCCCGGAATTGCTCGCCTGGTTTCCTGATTGCAGGATCATGCATATTACCCGCGATCCTCGAGCGCTGGCCATGTCCAAGACAAACGATCCTTCCGGGACCGCGATTAAAGTGATGCAGCATCCCAGAACTGCATGGATTATAAAAAAGGTCAGTGTCTGGTTTGCTATTACGCAGTATCGCCGCACCTCCCGACTCCACCTCCGATTCCAACATCTTAACAACTATAGACTATTCCGCTATGAAGATTTGTTGGCCGAGCCGGAGAAAACCCTACGAGACCTATGCAAGTTCATAAACGTGGAATTTACCACGGACTTGCTCCATCCGGAGGCAGGAATTCATCTACATCAGGCTTCGAGTCTCACAGGCAAACAGAAAAAGGCCTTTGATCCCAGCGCAGCGGTGCGGTGGCAAGATGTAATACCAACTGCTGACAAGTGGCTGATCACGGCTTTGACAAAGCGGGCCATGAAAATAATGGAGTACGACCCTGACACGCACCCGATTTTTCGACTTGACCGACGATCTTCGCCAAGTCTATGCACAAAAGTGGCGTGAAAGACGCCGATTTGAAAGAAAACATTGTCAGAAGCGGAAGAAGTGAATTAGTATTGGACTTTCTAGGAGAGGTGGCTGAGTGGCTTAAGGCAGCGGCCTGAAAAGGTAGCTATGCGGGATACCGCATCGGAGGTTCGAATCCTTCCCCTCTCCGCGAAACCAAACAGCTTGCGACATACGCCCTTCGAGATACGAGCCCACGATAGGACGCTAACCATTTGAAAAAACCCAACCACGCCAGGCCTTGCTACGGTTCATTTGCGGCGATACAGCTCGACCGCTGGCGGCAAGGACCTTCTTTCAAAACAGCTCGGGACGAACCTTGATGGACCGATCTACCGACTGGCAACAACACTGGGATGAGAGGTCGAAACACGCCAGTTCCGATTTCGACTTTGACCGAGGAGTGGCTCCACGGGAAAAGGAAGTCGAAGACCTCTCAGAGCGAGAGTTACTTAGCTTTATTAATCCAAAACCTACGGACGTGATCTTCGATGCCGGCTGCGGGACAGGAGTTAATATACTTTTGCTGCATTCCAAGGTAAAATGGATTGTCGGAATGGATTATTCCAAAGGTGCTATTGAACGATGCCGCCGGCGAATCCAGTCTAACAACATTGAAAACGCCGAAGTTCAAGAAGGAAGTATTACGCACATACCGCTGCCAGACGGCTCGGTCGACAAGGCTGTTTGTATGAGCGTGCTCCAATATATGGATGATAGCGAGTTAAGACTGGCGTTTACCGAGTTTGCCCGGATCCTAAAGGGTAACGGGATTCTTGTTCTTCACGTCAAAAATCTATCCTCTTTGTACCTATCAACATTATGGATCGGCAAACAACTGAAGTCGATCCTAGGAAAGCCGTGTAGGCTTGGACACTACAGAACCTACGGATGGTACGCAAAGGCATTGACATCATTCGGTTTTGACGTTGTCGATTATAACTCGTTCGAGTTTTTTACCTTACCAAAAATGCCAACACGGTTGGTGGTTTATCTGCAAAAGTTCGAATTGCGGAATTACACAAGACCATTACTGCGCCTGGGATGGGTTCGACGTCATGGCTCTGAATTGAAAATCAAGGCGACATTAAGGAAAAGCCCGACGGTTGATTGTGAGCTTTGAGCTATGCCTGGTATTACAGGAATCATCCGTAAACATCCGTACGAGGGGATAGAGGGAGACTTGGGGGTTATGATTGATGTCATGCAGCATGAGAAATTCTACCGCAGCGGTCAATATGTAAACAGGGATGCTGGACTATACGTGGGCTGGATGTGTCACGAACGCTCGTTTGCAGACTGCATGCCGCTAGTAAGCCGACGGAAAGATTCAATTCTGATCTTCCAGGGCGAGAACTACGTGGACCAGGAGACGCTATCGAGACTCCCGTATTCCGGCGACGGAGCTGGTGAATCAAGTGCTCAATATCTTCTTAGAATGTACGAAGAAATGGGCTCTGACTTCCTTGGTCAGCTGAATGGCTGGTTCTGCGGGGTTCTCGTAGATCTACGTGCTCGTAAAGTCACTCTCTTCAATGATAGGTACGGGATGAGTCGGGTCTATATCCATGAGGGAGACGACGCGTTTCTTTTTTCTTCAGAAGCAAAGTCTCTTTTAAAGGTGCGCCCTCGCTTGCGAGAGATTCAACCTGGTGCCTTGGCGCAATACCTTCGATACAACTGTGTTCTAGGCGGGCAAACGCTGTTTAAAGACATTTCGCTATTGCCGAACGGATCGGCATGGGTATTCAATGACGGAGCTTTATCTATAAAGCAGCGTTACTTTGATCCAAACGACTGGGCGGGCCAGCCTCGTCTCCAAAGTGAGGAGTTTTACGAAAAGTTCGCTGAGACCGTGACAAAGGTTATTCCCCGATACGTTAAGAGTCTTCAGAAGGTAGCCCTGGCATTGACTGGCGGTCTTGATACGCGACTAATTGAAGCAGTATTGCGCCCAACGGATGGGTTACGTTCGTGTTATACGTTTGGCGGAACCTGGGGAGAAACCTTCGATATCACAAAGGCGCGACAAATCGCAGCGATCTGCGGTCAATCTCACGAAACGATTAAGCTTGATGACGACTTTTTCAAAGACTTCCCAGCCTTAGCACAGAGGAGCGTTTATCTTTCTGATTGTGCCCACGATGCTTTTGGAGCACATGACGTCTATTTAAACAAGGTCGCGCGCCAGATTGCGCCTATTCGGCTGACCGGGAAATTTGGTAGCGAAGTGGTAAAGACCAGGAGACTTATCCCTTGGTTAAGCTACAACGGTGACTTCGTTCAGCCCGATTTGAAGCCATTTCTGGACGCAGTACAACCCAGAGACAGATTCAGCCAGAAGTATTCTCTAAGCACTCTGGTTTTTGAGGAAATTCCCTGGTACGAATCTGGACGAGTCGCGGTGGAACAGTCGCAACTTACCTTGCGAACACCTTATCTCGACAACGATTTGGTAAAGTTGATGTTCCAAGCAGACTCTGGCGTTCGAACGACCGGGCAGCTGCAACCGCGGTACATAAGAGAAAACTCGCCTGAACTAAACGGAATACTGACTAATATGGGCGGACTCGGGAATGGAGGACCATTACTGGCGAAGGTCCGTTATCTCTTCCATCGAGCACTGTTCAAGATGGAATACTATTACCTGTTCGCGACGCCTCACTGGTTGACGCGGATAGATCGTAAACTGGAAAAGTTAAGGTTGGAGAAAATCGTTGCTGGTCGGGAAAAGTTTGAAGGGTACCGGATTTGGATCAAGAATCACCTTGCGGACTTCATTATGCAAACGGTGTCAGATCCAAATGCACATTACGTTCAGTTCTTTGACAGAAGGTTAGTCAAAAATATGGTTGCACGTCATCTTGCTGGAACTCACAACTATTTGAACGAAATAAACAAAGTGCTAACTATCGAGTTGGCGTACGCCTCCTTGATTGATCAGCAACCGGCAACAGCCCGATCGCGTCCGAATCGGGCGACCGCTCAGTTGAATTGATTTTGACAGGGTGAGCCGACGCGATTCGAGTTAATAACGGCGAGCTGTCATCTGAAAAGTACACCTTGAAGTCGATCATACGCCTTTCTATGAAACCCGAAAACGGAGACGGCGCTTTGTTTGTTAAGCGCCAGTCTGTCCACAGCTTTCGGCCAACTTTTGTGGGGATTGGTTCGATGCGGTGCGGATCGACGTGGCTTTACGAAGTGTTGAAATGCCATCCGGACATCCAGATGAGCCATTGTAAAGAGATGGACTTCTTCTTTATGCGTCAAATGCTAGAGCGCGATCTTTGCTGGTACACAGCGCACTTTAAGCCGGAAAGCGGGGGCGAACCCAAGCCGATTCGCGGGGAAATCTCCCCGCGCTATGCGCGCCTGAAAGCCTGGCAGGTTAATCGAATCGCGGAGTTGCTGCCGGACCTGCGAATTATTTTGACGTTGCGACACCCGATCGAGCGGGCGTGGTCTCAAACGCTTTTTGACTTTGGCCGCCTCCAAGGTCGAGACATCCGCAAAGTGAGCTTAGTTGACCTTCTGCGTCAACTCGAACGGGCTCGCGCTAAACTCTCCGCCGATTACTCTCGCACGATAAGGATTTGGTCGAAGGCCTTTGGTAAAAATGCATTGCATGTCGACTTGTTTGATGGGCTCCGCGATGATCCGGAGGGCTACGTCAACGGCGTTCTACGGCACATTGGGGCCACAACGCCATGGACGCTCCCAGCGAAATTCCTAAAGAAAAAAATTCTTGCGACCAAGAGCTTAGTTGAACACGAACGTGAGATCCCCGAACTGGTGCGATGGTACATTGCAGATCAGCTGTTGGAGCCCACTGAACGCCTCAACGAACTTCTCGAGGGCCGGGTTTCGAGCTGGGTGGATGAGATGCGCGCAATTCGGGGGAAGACACGGTTCGGCTGGCGAATCTTGAGAGAATTAAATCGCGCTATCCTTTCGGTTCCTGAAGGACTGGCTTACGAGGCTTATCACGCAGTTCTTGATGTTAGGCTCTGGCGACGTTGGCGGCGCCTCCAGGCAGCACATCTCTGCCAACATGGATAGAGAGAGAGACACGGCTACTCTGTCGTTCCGGCGGGGTTTTTGGGATCATGGATATCTCAACTATCGAGAAGATCTTAACGAATGAATGTATTGATCATTAAGCTTGGCGCGACCGGCGACGTGGTAAGAACAACGCCGCTACTGACCCGGCTGACGGGTCAAATTACATGGCTGACCGCAGCCAAAAATACGGCCCTGCTTCAAGGGTTGAAGGAGAATCTGCGCAGCTTTCCCTGGGAAGAACGCGGGCGAGCATTAGATAGCCATTATGATCTCGTCATCAACTTGGAAGATACTCTCGATGTTGCACAATTTCTGAAAACGCTGAGGTTCAAAGAGATCTTTGGTGCTTACGTCGATTCTAACAATTCACTGCGTTACACAGAAAATTCCAGATGCTGGTTTGATCTAAGTCTCATCAGTTCGTACGGCCGGCACGAGGCTGACCGGCTGAAACTTCTCAACCGGCAGACATATCAGGAGTTAATCTTTAACGGTCTGGGCCTTCGGTTTGCGACTGAACCGTACGTACTGCCTGAAGGAATCGAAACCGGGTTGTATGGAGATGTTGCCCTCGCCGCCGAAGCGGGGGCGGTTTGGCCCATGAAGAAATGGGCTTATTACGATCAATTAAGGCAGCACCTTGAAGATCAGGGGCTGATCGTAAATGTGCTACCGGAAAGGCCGTCGCTCCTCGAACATCTGGCTGATGTGAAAAACCATCGGTGTTTGGTTGGTGGCGATAGCCTGCCCATGCATTTCGCCCTTGGGACAGCAACACCCTGCATCTCCCTCTTCACTTGTACCAGCCCTTGGGAGATTTATGATTATGGGGTGCAAAAAAAGATCGTTTCGCCGTTGCTAGAGGAGTTCTTTTACAAACGGGGATATGATAAGCGCGCGACAACGGCCATTTCGGTCGATGAAGTGCTAGGCGCAGTGATGACGCAGATGGATGTCGCGATTCCTGTTGCCGGCCATGCTATCGTCAAATGAGCCATGGGACCGAAATTGAGAGTCTGCAATCTTCGATGTTGAGACATGCCCGGAAGCCGACGATTAGGGAACAGAAGTCAGAAGTCAGAGATCAGATGTCAGCAATTCCACATCAGTCGGCATCCAGCGTTGGTGCATCAACTATTAGTAACCAGCGATCAACCGACTGTAAGGTGGCACTATTGACGGGCGGCGGGGACAAGCCTTACGCACTCGGCCTGGCGGAGGCGCTCACTTCAGAAGGCATATCGTTTGACCTTATTGGCAGCGACGATTTGAGTGTTCCGGCGCTGCTAACCAATTCCCGAATTAGTTTTCTTAATTTGCGGGGAGATCAACGTTCGGAAGCAAGTCCGACGGCGAAGGTGCGCAGGGTATTAAGGTATTACCTGAGGCTAATTAGTTATGCAGCCAGGGCAAAACCGAAGCTCTTCCATATTTTGTGGAACAATAAATTCCAGCTCTTCGACCGAACGTTGTTGATGCTCTACTACAACTTGCTGGGCAAAAAGATCGCATTGACCGCCCACAACGTAAACGCGGGTAAACGAGATTCTAACGATTCGTGGCTCAATCGGCTTTCCCTGAAAATTCAGTATAACTTGAGCGACCACATTTTTGTTCATACCGAGGGGATGAAAAGCGAACTTGTAGCGGACTTTCGGATTCCGGAGGACAAGGTTAGTGTTATCCCATTCGGGATTAACAATACAGTTCCGAATAGCAGTCTCTCGAGTACAGAGGCAAAACGGCAGGTAGGCGTGAGCAGCAGTGATAAGGTCATGCTGTTTTTTGGAAACATCGCGCCTTACAAAGGACTCGAGTACTTGACCGCGGCCTTTTCCGAACTGCTAAGAAAAGACCGCACTTACCGTTTGCTGATTGTGGGGAAGCCGAAGGGGCGGGAGAGTTACTGGAATGAAATTCGGCGGACCACCGCCCGCAGCGGCATCGGTGATCGGGTCGTCGAGAAGATCGAGTATGTCCCCGATGAGGCGACGGAGTTATACTTCAAGGCGGCCGACGTTCTGATTCTACCGTATGCCCAGGTGTTCCAAAGCGGCGTGCTTTTTCTAGGATACAGCTTTGGGCTGCCTGCCATCGCTGCCGATGTGGGAAACTTGAAAGACGAAATTATTGAAGGCAAGACTGGTTTTGTGTTCAAGCCACGGGATTCATCCCATCTGGCCAGCAAGATCGACGAGTACTTCAAGAGCGAATTATTCCACAACCTTGAAATCCGGCGGGCGCAAATCAAGAAGTACGCGAACGAGCAATATTCCTGGAGCACAGTCGCCGCGATAACCACGTCAGTTTATTCCAATCTCTTATCTTCTCGCTGATTTCTGAAACTTAGCCGCGGATAAAGCAGATTTCGCGGATTAGGCGGCCCGATTTAACGATTCAACGGCTTAACGATTTAACGCTTCGACAAAATGAAACGTCTCGTTTCAATCCTAATTCCCGCTCACAACGCCGAGCCGTGGATCGCTGACACAATCAAGTCGGCGCTCGCGCAAACTTGGCCGCGGAAAGAAATCATCATCGTTGATGACGGGTCTCGCGACCAAACGGTTCGTGTGGCACGGCAGTTCGCTTCCGAAGTAGTATCGGTCGTGACTCAGGAAAACGAGGGTGCGTCCGCAGCCAGAAATAAGGCCTTTGAGCTTTGCCAGGGAGACTATATTCAATGGCTGGATGCCGACGACCTTCTCTCACCGGACAAGATCGCCAAGCAGATGGCAGCAGCACAGAAGTGTCAGGACATACGCAGACTCTTATCTTCAGGGTGGGGGTACTTCATGTATCGGCCCTCCCGCGCCCAGTTTTTGCCAACACCGCTCTGGTGCGACCTGCCGCCGATCGAGTGGCTCCTGCGAAAATGGGAGGGAAGCCACCACATGCAGACAGCGACCTGGCTCGTGAGCCGCGAATTGACGGAAGCGGCAGGGCCTTGGAATACGCGATTACTCGGAGATGATGATGGAGAATACTTTTGCCGCGTTTTGCTGGCGAGCAGCGGCGTTCGTTTTGTTCCTGACGCTAAGGTATTCTATCGCATCACAGATTCCAGCCGGTGGAGCTACATCGGCCGGTCAAACCGGAAAATGGAGGCTCACCTTTTGAGCAGGCGGTTGCAAATAGGCTACCTTCGGTCATTGGAGGACAACGCGCGAGTTCGCGCGGCGTGCCTGAAGTACTTGCAAACGTCGTTCATCAATTTCTACCCGGAGCGCGTCGATCTAGTGAGACAATCACAACAACTTGCGGCAATGCTTGGCAGCCGCTTGGAAATTCCAAAATTATCCTGGAAGTACTTGTGGATTCAAAAGCTCTTTGGCTTGACTGTGGCTAAACGGGTCCGCCAGCGCTGGAACCAGTGCAAATCATCTATGATAAGATCTTGGGACAAAACCCTGTTTCGCCTGGAAGGCGGGAGCATGGCCCGGAGGAATAGAAGTTTTCGCGCGAACTCCGCAGTTTGAGTTCTCGCCAGTTGGTCCCTGCAAAGACCGTGACCCATTGAATCTCATCGCCCTCACAGTGCACGCACATTTCTCTACTTTTCATGAATCACCAAGAACCTAGTGTGTTGATTAGCCGTATAGGGCTGCCTAGTGGCAAAGCAGCGGCACGATCAATTCAGGCAGAGGAAAAGGAACGCAACGAGGAACACTTCAAAACCGACCATCTTTTGCCGAACCTCAAGCGGCACACAATCTCGGGGGGGGCCATTACGATGTCGGCGCAAGGGGCAAAGTTCGGGTTGAACCTTGCCTCCACCGTGATCCTGGCGCACCTGCTGACGCCGCGAGATTTCGGCCTTGTGGCCATGGTGACGGCGGTCACCGGGTTCTTAGCTGTCTTTCGGCATGCAGGCCTTTCTATACCCACCGTGCAACGGGAACACATCACGGATGCCCAAGTATCCAATCTCTTTTGGATAAATCTCGGTGTAAGCGGATTGTGCGCTCTTATTCTAGCCGCCTTGTCGCCGGCTATGGCCTGGTTTTACCGCGACTCTCGAATAACATATATCACCCTTGCTCTCTCAACTACCTTCCTGATAGGTGGTTTCAGGGTTCAACATTTGGCGCTCCTTAAGCGACAGATGCGCTTTAAGGCTATTGCATTAATCGAAGTCGGTTCGATGGCAACTGGCGTTCTTGTCGGCGTTGTCATGGCGCTGTTGCACTATGGCTACTGGTCTTTAGTCGGTTTGAGCTTGGCGATGGAAATCGCGGCATTTTTGTTAACGGGGTCAGTGTCTCGCTGGCGGCCGAAGTTGCCTAGCCGAGGCAGCGGAATAGGCCCGTTACTGTCTTTCGGAGCCCACCAAACTGCTGCAAATTTTATATTTACCCTAGCCAGAGGGTGCGACAATCTTTTGATCGGTCGGGTTTATGGACCCGGGCCGGTTGGTCTCTATTCCCGAGGAGGCGCCTTGGTCCTTCGACCGCTAGAACAGTTCCTCCTTCCGATCGACGCAGTCTTCCTCCCAACTTTGTCCCGGCTCCAGTCTCAGCCAGAGCGTTATCGCTCCACATTTCTGCGGCTTTATGAAGCGATTGCTGTGACAATATTCTTTTTCTCGAGCTTACTCCTTGCGTTGGCCCTGCCGGTAACACTTGTATTGCTAGGGCGCAAGTGGGAGCAGGCGAGTGCCATTTTCGCAGGTTTCACATTTATGGCGCTTCAGCTTCCTCTTTCCAATGCCGCCAACTGGTTGCTCACCAGCCAGGGACGAGGCAAAGATATTTTCCGTGCGAGTTCGATCGCTGCTTTTCTGACGCTCGCCTCTTTCATCGCCGGTTTGCCATTTGGGCCTGTAGGTGTCGCGATCGCTTTTTCTGCTTCAGGTCTCCTGATTCGCCTGCCAATCTTGTATTATATCATCGGACGGCGCGGCCCTGTAACCACGTGCGATTTGTGGATGGGATTCCTGCGGCATTTGCCTCTTTGGGTGGTCATGTTTATCGCGACTTGGTTGATGCGCGCTATGGTCGCAGACCTACGCCCGCTGACTCAATTACTCATTTGCGCGCCTATTGGCATCCTTGTCGGTGCTGCCTTCATTTGCATTTTTGGCGCGCAGCGACGCGTGGCGATTCATCTTTTTGATGCTCTGCGAGAAATCAAGGCAAAAACAACGACGCAAAAATGACGAGCATTCAAGACGGCAATAATACTGGACGGAAATATGTGTTCGTATGCGGTCTGCCGCGAAGCGGAACCAGCCTGCTCGGTCGCAATATTGCGCGCCTGGAGAACTGCACGGGTTTCAGGAATACTGGCGTAATCGAGGATGAAGGGCGTTTTTTACAGGACGTTTACCCGACGGAAGACGACTGCGGCGGTCCCGGAAGGTTTGGATTCGACGCACGGGCCCACCTGACAGAAACGTCAGCCCTGTTGACGCCTGGAAACGTGGCGAAGCTTCGGACGAGTTGGCATGCTTACTGGGACAATAGCAAGACTATTTTCGTGGAAAAAACCCCGGCTAACCTACTGATGACGCGGTTCCTGCAAGCAGCTTTTCCAAACTCCTATTTCGTTGTTATCAAACGCCATCCCATTCCGGTGGGGATGGCCGCGCAAAAGTGGAAGGTAAACGTGACATCACTCTACAACATGTTTAACCATTGGTTGTACTGCCATGCGCTTTTTGAGCGAGACAAGAAATATTTGAATCATGTCTATGAGCTAGGATACGAAGATTACGTTGAGTATCCTGCCAGGTATCATGAGGAAATTGCTGCCTTTATTGGCACGCGTGTTCCAGAACCGCCAAAGGAGGATAGATTTCGAACTGTGGCTCAGTGGCGGAATCCATCTGGTTTGCGTGTTCCGGAGCGCACGATGGAAGAACCATCCGGGACTCACAACAAGAAATATTTCGATCGGTGGTCCTATCTTTTGACTAATTCACCTTTCAAAAATTACTACCGGTTCATTGCTAGAAAGTATGAGTCGAGCTTTGCAGCGTACGGCTATTCCTTAAGAGAAGGCTTCGGTCTCAGCGATAAGGTTCAGCGGGACATCAGCAGAGGATCAAACGCTTTTGGTACATTGTTTCGTATCGGTGCGGATGCTTATGCCGGAATCTGGCGGGCATATATTTGCGCTAAAAAGTTGCTTAGACTGACGGTAAAAGCGATCTTGCCGGAATTTGCCATAGACAGAATCAGGAACGCCCGTCAGGGTGCGCGTCGCCGCAACGAGCCGCGAAACGGTGTCGGAGTGTCAAATCGTTAGCAACCCACAATGATATTCAAGGTTGGAGCCTTGAATATTCACACTCTAAAACAAGCCTTGGACTACATGAGCGGCGCCTGTTTCCGTTCATCAAGAGAGTGGATTAACACTCGTATTAATAGCTTGTCCAAAAACATTGGAAGCGAGTGCTTTCTGCATAAACTCATATGTTAACTGAAACAAAAACGTATAAAAGACCTGAAGTAACAACGGTGATGCCTGTGGCAGAGCCAGCGACGTCACGACCATCGGGCGATTCCCTAAGCAGAGCGGCTCCGTTTTTCGCGATCCTCGCGCAATTCGGCTTGATTGTCCTAGTCGTGGACTACTGGCATCTTGAGAGTCAGCCGCTGGCACGACTGATGTGGTTGGCATTTGGCGGCTTCATCATTCATCATCTCCTGCCACTGCGATTTCGGCCTGCTTTTTTTGCCATTCTTTCGCTCGTGGCAGTCATCACGGGTGTCGGTCATATTGGACCCAACGTAGGGATGGGCTGGCTGAGTGGCAGAATCACAACGAGTGGCTTTCTCTACCATCTGGTTCCTGGTTTAACACTGATCGGGATCGGGCTTGGTCTGATAGGGCTGTGTCACCTTCCGATCCGATTTGCAGCACGCGTCGGGCTGGTGGCAGTCGCCGGCGCCGGGCTCGCCTTCTTGCGGGCGCACAGTCGGTGGTTTCCTGACGTTACCGAAATGTGGGTCATTCTCGGCTCGATGTTCATGTTCCGATTGATAATCTATCTGTATGACTTGAAGCATCGCACAGCCCCCTTTAGCCCGGCGCGCGCGATATCATACTTTTTCATGTTGCCGAATGTTTGTTTCCCGCTGTTTCCAGTCGTGGACTACAAGACCTTTTGCTCAACCTACTACAACGAAGATTGGGTCCCTATTTATCAGAATGGGCTCCGCTGGATGTTTCGCGGCGTAGTCCAGCTACTGTTGTATCGAATAATCTATCAGTTTGCGCCGCTGGACGTTTACAAACTTTCATCTGCACTCGACGTAGCCGGATGCATGCTGGGAATGTACCTGCTGTACCTCCGTGTCTCCGGAACTTTCCACCTGATCGTCGGTCTGTTGCACATGTTTGGTTTTAACCTTCCTGAAACGCACCATCTTTATCTCCTGGCTTCGAGTTTCACTGATTTTTGGCGCCGCATTAATATCTACTGGAAAGACTTCGTCATGAAGCTTTTCTTCTATCCGACGCATTTCGCCCTGCGCAGGATGGGCCCGCTGCGTGCGATGTCGGTGGCGACGCTGGCGACCTTTCTCGCCACCTGGCTGCTCCACTCCTGGCAATGGTTCTGGATTCGGGGTACGCCTTTATTCAACTGGAAGGACTTCTCTTTCTGGATGATCCTCGCTGTGCTTGTGCTGGTCACTGCGATTTACGAGGCTACTCGGGGTCGGAAGAGAACTCTTACCCCCTCGCGGGTTACTTTGCGCCAGCGGTTCATCCTTGGATTAGAAGCCGGGGCGGTCTTTTGTGTTATGTGCGTTCTCTGGGCGTTTTGGACATGCCAATCCTGGGCCGAGTTTCAGACGTTGATAGATGCCGCCTCCAAACCGACGCTGCGCGACATCGCCATTGTCCTTGTTGTCTTCGCCATGGTGTGCGTATGCGGCATGTTGTGGGGACGATCAAGTCGAGAAACGTCGGAGGGTCGAAGCACAACGGCAACTCGCGGGCCATTTCACTTCTGGCGCTCGGCGGTGGCAGTTACGGTTGGCTCGATATGTCTCCTGGCTGGGCCGTCAGTCGCTACTTGGACAATCCCCGCGACCAAAGGCCTAATAGCGCGGCTCCATAACGATGTGTTGAACGCGCGCGACATGAATCAGCAGCGTCGCGGCTATTACGAGGAGCTCGACGTCGCCCGAATGGATAACTGGGGGTGGCATGATGCTGAAGAGCCTGAGGGATGGGCCGCAGGTAAAGAAGCTTTCTTCCGGAAGCGGTCTGACTTCTTGCTAAGAGAAATTGTTCCGTCTGTATCGACTGTTTTAGGAGGCGCGCCCGTCAAGTCGAACCGGCTCGGCATGCGCGACCGCGAGTACGAGCAGATCAAACCGGCAAACACTTACCGGATCGTGTTGTTGGGCGCCTCGAACGACATGGGCTGGGGGGTGAAGAACGACCAGACGTATGAGAACCTCGTCGAAGACAATCTCAATTCTCGCGTGCCAGACGCGCGCTATTCACGATACGAGATCCTAAATCTATCTGTCGCTGCCGATAGCATTCTTCAGAGAGTGCAGCGTCTTGAACAGGTAGGCTTTGAGTTTCAACCTGACGCAGTAATACTCTCGGTAACCGCAGTCGATGATCAGTTCATCGCGTCATCTGTGAGAAAGGCTCTTATCCAGGGAATCGAACCGTATCCGGGTTATCGTGAGGTCGTGGAATCAGTTGTCGGCCGAGCGCATGTCAACGGGAAAATGCCTGCCGTCATGATTGAGCGTCGCCTGCAACCGTATGCCGCCGAACTGTGCGAATGGTCGTTCCAACGGTTCGCACAGCAATGCGCTCAGCGTGGAGTTCGGCCGCTAGTCATATATCGTCCGGCGCCAGCGGATTTCTCTGGTCTGGAATCAGCCGCTCGCAGCAAAATCCTTGGGTTTGCCCGAACTGCCGGGCTGGAAGTCATTGACTTGTCTCCAGCGTTTGATTCCGTGGCTGACCGCAGCTCACTGATCCTTGCCAAATGGGACGATCACACTACCGTACTTGGCCACCGGCTGCTCGCGGACGAATTGTACAAGGGTCTGGTACCACTGCTCTTTGGTTCGCGTGGCCAATAGTTTGTAGGGCGTTTCGGCAAACGCACAACAAGCGATCGCCTCAACACACACATCGGAGCATCATTCATGGACAAACAAGACATCAAAGCCACAGTAAAAACCTTTATCCTTACCGAATTCCTGCCCGGAGAAGATCCCGCGGCGTTGACCGACACGACTCCACTGATGACGACTGGAATCCTTGATTCCATCGCTGTGCTCAAGGTTGTGACGTTCCTCGAAAACCAGTTTCATATCACGATCGAGCCACATGAAGCCGTGGTCGAGAACCTAAATACAGTATCGGACATCGGCGGGCTTGTGATGTCGAAGAAAGCTTGATCCGCCGACGACCAAAGGCGGCTCGCGATCTTTGTTTTCACCAAAGACCCGGGAAACACGCGGAATGACGCGAAAAACTCTGTCCGGCTGTCTGGTGAAGCAGCCTGTCTTGGATCTTTTAACGTCCTTTAGCGTATTTAGCGGGCAACTTTCATAACGGCCTGATAAGACTGATGGCTACCAAGGCATTGCACCAGCTTCTCGATGTTTCCGCTTCACGGTTTCCAGATAACGTCGCGGTCGAGGAAGCCGAAAGGGGTAGTATCCGCTATCGTGAGCTGGCCCGCCTGTCGGATCGAGTGCGGGACCGCCTACTCCTGCTGCGGGTTGAGCCTGGGGATCGGGTGGGCATCTGCATGCGAAAATCGGGCGACGCAGTCGCTTCAATATTCGGGATCATGAAAGCGGGTGCCGCGTACGTCCCCGCAGATCCAACAGCACCGGCCTCGCGCAACGCATTCATTTTCCATAATTGTGCAGTCAAAGTCCTCATTGTCGAGGAACGGTTGGCGGAGGCGATCTGTTTAGAGTTCAGCAAGGTCGGCTTTGCGCCGGAAATCGTTGTCCTCGAGGGAACCGGAGCTGGAGTTCCGCTCACCAAAGCTCTCGACCGGCTGGACGCCGTCAGCCTGGCCTCCTCGGTGCCCAGCGCGGCTCCCGACCCATCGCATCTGGCGTACATCCTCTACACTTCGGGTTCAACCGGCCGCCCAAAAGGTGTTATGCTGTCGCACGGCAATGCCGCCTGCTTTATCGACTGGTGCTCTGACGTATTTCAACCGAACGAACATGATCGGTTTTCCTCCCATGCTCCTTTTCATTTCGATCTGTCGATTCTCGACATTTATGTCTCGCTCAAACACGGCGCTACACTGGTGCTGGCCGAGGAACAACTGGGTAAAGAACCTGGGCGACTGGCACCGTGGATTGCCGAGAAGAAACTCACAGTATGGTACTCGGCTCCATCGATCTTGAGCCTGCTGGCACAGTTCGGAAAACTGGACCAGCACAATTATTCTTCGCTTAGACTCGTGTTGTTCGCCGGCGAGGTCTTTCCGATCAAATACCTGAAACTATTGAAGTCTTTGTGGCTGCATCCTCGGTATTTCAACTTGTACGGTCCAACGGAGACCAACGTCTGTACGTTTTACGAGGTGCCACACCTGATTCCTGAGTCTCAAACTGAGCCGGTTCCCATCGGCAAAGCGTGTCCGCACTGCGAGCCGCTCGTGGTCACTGAAGTCGGTACGGAGGTTGCGCGCGGAGCCGAGGGAGAGTTATGCATTGCTGGACCTAGTGTATTGGAAGGATATTGGAACCTACCAGAAAATACCGCCAAGGCGTTCCTGCCGCGGCGCGGCACCCGCTGGTATCGGACGGGCGACATCGTTGTCGAACTTCCAGATGGCAACTACAAATTCCTAGGGCGACGCGACCGCATGATCAAGAAGCGCGGATATCGGATTGAATTGGGTGAGATCGAGGTGGCGTTGTATCGGCACCCGGCGATCAAAGAGGCTGCGGTATTAGCGTTTCCCGATGATGATGGTGTGCCGATCAAGGCCTTCACGAGTACACGCAACGGATCGAAGTTGTCGATCATCGAGTTAAAGAAATTCTGTTCCGAGAATCTGCCGCTCTATATGGTTCCAGACCTCTTCTGCTCGCTTGAGTCGTTGCCGAAAACTTCGACGGACAAGATCGATTACCAGAAGCTCAAGACTATGAAATGAGAGCGCGGTCACTCGGCCATGGATTTTGAACTGACGCCTGAACAACAGACCTTGCAGAATGCGGCGATCGAATTCGCTCGCAAGGAGCTGAACAATAATATGATTGAGCGGGATGCCCAGCAGGTCTTCTCGCGTGATGGCTGGGAAAAATGCGCTTCCTTCGGCGTGCAGGGAATGCCGATCCCCAACGAGTACGGTGGTCGCGGCGCCGATCCGGTTACAACCGTAGCCATGATGGAAGGCCTGGGTTACGGCGGCTCCGATCAAGGATTGCTATTCTCCATTAATGCTCACATGTGGACCAATTCGATCCCACTACTCAAATACGGCACGACGGAACAGAAGAAGAAATATCTTCCGGGACTGTGCGACGGAAGTCTCATCGGCGCTAACGGCGCCAGCGAACCAAACTCTGGTTCGGATATTTTTTCGATGCAGACCCGCGTCAGCAAAGATGGCAGTGACTACGTTTTGAACGGCAGGAAAATTTTTGTGACGAACGCTCCGGTCGCGGATCTATTTACCATTTACGCAACTCTCAATCCCAAGCTTGGCGCCGCCGGTATCTGCGGGTTCATCGTCGAGAAAGGAACGCCGGGACTTGGCGTTGGAAAAAAGAAAGACAAGATGGGGTTGCGCACAGCACTCATGGCCGAGCTCGTGCTTGAGGACTGCCACGTGCCAGGAACGGCCCTGCTCGGGCGGGAAGGTCGCGGGGCTGAAGTCTTCAACTGCTCGATGGCCTGGGAGCGAGCCTGTATCCTGGCGACCTGTCTCGGAACAATGCGGCGCCAGCTCGAACGCTGCGTCGA
>WNGJ01002905.1_pt1 | contig 26319 bp, 25 predicted proteins | sample 5400611 | NCBI WGS metagenome assembly WNGJ01 (sample SAMN13153375, study PRJNA577476) | soil metagenome | isolation source: 40 cm soil or saprolite under Garry oak tree replicate 1 | place: USA:California | collected 2016-06-15
GTTGCCGCATCCAATGCCGATCCTTATCCTGAGCAGGATGCGGCCATCGCTGCGCTAGGAGCGCATTTCGGTCTCACACTCGATCGCCACCGCTGCTTCCCCTACGGCCGCTAAGGAGCCTGACAAGTATCGCTGCTTGATTGGAGCGATGTCGGCTCATGGCACATTTGAGACATGCCGGCTGCATCAAGCAATGTCCGAGTTTGAGGGCAAAGCGGAAGACATATAGTCGTACTGAGTTCTTCTCACTTTGACCCAAAGCTGTCGTTAATCCGGCTCGAAAATCATCTGCCAGCCTTTCCGTGTGTCCATATATTCACGAACCTGCTTGATGCAGTCGCCCGAAACGACAAAGACGAAGCAATAGTCATTCTCGTAGGGCTTGCCGCCTGGGAGAGTGGCTCGCATCCGCTCCTCGACGATCACAGTATTGCCGTCGGCATGAATGCCGCGAAACGAGATGTCGATGTTCGAGAACAGATGATGCATTTCCAAGGCGATAAAGTTTGCGATTTGGTCCGGTCCAATCATGTGGTCGGCGTGCTTGAGAGCGACCGCCGTGGCATTTCCGGCCGGTGCTATCCATTCTGCATCCGACGTAAACAACTCCGCGATGAACTTCGCATCACGCGTTTTAAAGGTCTTCCAGGCGTTAATGACAACCTCTTTAGGATCCGTAGTTTTCATTTTGCTTCTCGAACTGTTCAGTGGATTTAGTCTTCCTGTATAAGAAGTGAGCACCGACATCGCTGGCCGGAATCGGACCTGATCATCTGGCGGCTGTTCCTCAGGGCTAGGCTGCGATAGAATGAATCATGCTCAGCTTCGAGGTATGCAACACAGCGCGCTTGCGGCGCGATCCACGATATGATGGCCATTTCTTCACGGCAGTGAAGACCACGCGAATCTACTGCCGCCCAGTTTGCCCAGTGAAGCAGCCGCTGGACCGTAACGTGACCTACTATCCAACGGCGGCAGCGGCGGAGGCTGCGGGTTACCGGCCTTGCCTTCGCTGCCGTCCGGAAACCGCGCCGTTCTGTGCTGCCTGGAATGGCACGCGCTCAACTGTTGCGCGCGCCTTGAGATTGATCGATGGTGGTGCGTTGGATCACGGTTCGGTTGCTACCCTCGCCAATGGGCTCGGGGTCAGCTCACGCCACCTTGCGCGGCTCTTCGAGCGGCATGTCGGGGCTAGCCCGCAACAGGTAGCAAAGACCAGGCGTGTACAGCGAGCGAAGCGCTTGTTTGACGAGACGAATGAGCCGTTGGCCCAGATTGCTTATCGAGCGGGCTTTCGCAGCGTGCGCCGGTTCAACGCCGCCTTTCGCGAACTCTATGGACGCTCGCCCTCAACCATTCGCCGCAGCGGTAAAGTATTCGCCTGAGATAGGGCACTACCAACGCGAGTCCGCTTGTGGCACGAAGCTGCCGAACTGGAATGTCGGCTCTTCCGTCGCTGTCGGGGTTAAACCGGACATGACGGGGCGGCCTAATTCGGTCGAGAATGACCCAACTGCGACATTGACCAGCTTTCTCATCCCGACCTCCTTGCCGTACTAAGCTGTTGAACCGATACTATGGCCCGCTTCGAGGACGGAGATTAGGCGGCGCGAAATAGGAGTGGAGACTGATGGACGACGCGAAGAAAACAAGCGCCTACGCAGACCTGATGCGCCTCGTAAATGGCTATCAGATTAGCCAGGCCATTCACGTCGCCGCGAGTCTCGGCGTCGCCGACCATCTGCACGATACTGCTTGCAGTATCGAGGAATTAGCATCGCGGACGGCATCACATCCTGGAGCGCTCTATCGGTTGTTGCGTGCACTGGCTTCCGTGGGCGTTCTTCACGAGGGCGAAAACAAGACGTTTTCGTTGACAGCGATGGGAGAATGCCTTCGATCTGACGCGCCGATGCCGGTCGGCGACTGGGCCGCCCATATCGGCCGTCCCTACATCTGGCAGTCTTGGGGACACCTGTTGCACAGCGTGCGCACCGGCGAGGTCGGTTTCGAGAATCTGTACAAGCAGTCGGCCTGGGAATTTCGGGCCGCGAATCCCGAGGAGAATGCCTTCTTTGACCGGGCGATGACCGCCAGTTCGCAAAGCGTCGTGCAGGCTGCTGTCGATGCCTATGATTTCGGTCAGTTTCGACATATCGCGGACATCGGCGGCGGGCAGGGGCAGCTCCTGTCAGGCATCCTGTCCGTCAATCCCCACGTGCGCGGCACATTGTTCGATCAGCCGCATGTCGTCATTCGGGCGAAGGATGTTCTTGCCAGATATGGACTGAGTGAAAGGTGTACTATTGTTTCCGGGAGTTTCTTCGAAACGGTCCCGGAAGGGGCTGACGCCTATCTTCTAAAGTCGATCATACATGATTGGGATGATGAAAAAGCGATCGACATTCTGAGGGTCTGTCGTCGCGCAACCGGGACAGGTGCTAAACTGCTGCTGGTCGAGCGCGTCATAGAGCAACCGAACGAGGGCGCACTAAACAAATTCAGCGATCTCAACATGCTCGTAAACCTCGGAGGACGCGAACGCACACCGCAGGAGTATTCGGATCTTTGCCAGTCCGCGGGCTTCAGGCTTTGCCGAATCGTTCAAGCTGGGATGCTTTACGGTATCGTTGAAGCTGAGCCAATTTAGACAGCGGGGGTTATCTGCCGGCGCGGCTCCTTTTGATGTCGCGTTTTTGGCCCGAAAGGAATTAGGCCAGGCGAGAGATCATGTCTGCTTGTGGCACGAAGCTGCCAATCCGGGATGTTCGTAGTTTGGTCGCTGTCGGGGGCAGACCGGATATGCCGCGTAGGTCGGATTCGGTAGCGTGATCCAGAGCGACCCTGCGGCCTATGCGCGTCGGCCGCGTCTTACCACAAGCCCCGTTGCATCGGAAAAAAGAACTGGCCGCCGCGCGGACGCATATTGCCGGGCTGGGAATTTCGATTGGGCTGGAAAAGGGACCCGAAGCCGTTGTCGTCCCAGGAGCCGCCGTTCGCGATAACATCAGCCGTCGGCCGGCGCGTCACGAAGCCGCCCTGGGGCTGGTTGTTCAGCACCGCGACGAACTCGGTGCGATAGTTGGTTTCGCTGCTCAGGGGCTCGTCCGAAACGACGATCGAGGATCGCGGCGCCGCGGTTGGCGCGACGCGATCGAGCACATCCTGCGGGATGGTGATGCGGTCGAGCGCGTCCTTGGCGTCGTCGCCGCTGTCGATCGTGACCGCGGTCCAGCGCAGGCCCGTGCCGTTGCGCGCCACCGCCGTGAACACATGCGTGCCGATCGGCTTGTCGGGATCGCGGATCGTCACCGGGACCTCGATCGACGCATCGAACACCTCGCCTCCGTCCGGCCACTGCTTATGCGTGTTGCGCCGCACGTAGAGCTTCTGCGTCGCGCGGCTGATGAAGATTGAGACCGGCTCGAGCGCGAGCTTCGCCTCGCTCGCCGCTTTGGTGGCGTCGGCCTTCTTGGTCGCGGCCGCTTTGGCGGCATCCTTTGCGGCGGCAGCGGCGGCGAGCTTTGGCGTCACCTCGGCCTTGGCGGTGTCGAACTGCGTCCCCGCTTCCGCGGCCTTGGTTGCGGCCTTCTGCTTCTGCTCCTCGGCCTGCGCCTTGGCTTGGTCCGTCGTGGCGGCGGCAAGCTTCTTGTCGGCGAATTTGAGTTCGGCGTCGGCGCGGCTCTTGAGTAATTCCAGCTTGCGCAGCGAAGCTGTGAGCGATGTTGCCTCGCGCGCTGCTGTCGCGGCGGCTGTCTTGGTTTCGTCGGCCGTCCTGGCGGCCTCCTCGGCCTCGCGGGTGAGCGTCGCGGCACGCGCCGGAGCAGCCGCGACGGCGTCCGCGTTCGGCACGAATAACGCCTTGTGGGAAAACTCGACCGGGGCCGCGTCGTTCGGTGAAATGATCACCCGCATCCCGATCCACGTCGTGTCGAACAGCTTTTCCGCAAAACCGTAGGGCATGCGCACGCAGCCGTGCGAGGCCGCATAACCGGGCAACGGCCCGCCATGCAGCGCGATGCCGTTCCAGGTCAAGCGCTGCATGTTCGGCATCCAGGCATCGTCATAGAGGCTCGAATGGTGGTCCTTGTCCTTCTCGATGACGGCGAAGACGCCGGCCGGCGTCTCGCGTCCCGCGATGCCGGTCGACACCGGTGCGCGCAGGATCCAGCCATCGGCGTCGTAGAAAGTGACCTTTTGGGTCTTGATCGATACGATCGCCATGATCGGCTCGCCTGCATCGCGCGGCGCCGTCGCCTCGGTGGGTGGCGCAGGGCGCGCCTGTCTCGCCGCGGCGTCGGCGGTCAGCGCCGTCAGTGCGGCCATCGCTGCGAGCGTCGCAATGGCGGTGAGCCCCCAACGCCGCATCGCCCCGGCGGATTGCGCCGTCGTCAATCGATTTACCATGCCATGTCCCGGTTGAAATGCCTGTCCGTGCTTGCGTCGATCACGTGTCAGATCACGATCTTTGAATGACCTAACCGCCATTATCCACGCCGCCAATTCGCTCCTGGGGACTATCGGCACGTCCGGTGGCAAATCTCTCATATACGACAGCCCGAGTAGGAGGAAGGGTGGCTCGCGGCCGGAACTGGTACCAAACGCACCAGCGACGCCGGTCGGATGATGTCCGTTGATCAGGCAAGGCCAGAAGTGACCCGCCGACTATTATTATGATGATGGCGCTTTTAGACCCTACTGAGACATTTGCTCGGCTGCTGGACCGCAGATTTCTCGCGCGCTGGAATGACATTGCGAGCATCGCTGACGGCCGCGAGAGTATTGTGCATATACGCCATGCGCAAATTGCCCGTCGTGCCAACTTGCCGCATCCCGACGGGGATTGCCCTGAACCCCAAATCAGACCGATCATCCGCGCATCCCGTACCCACAAGAGGGGCGCTTCGCGATCGTCACGGACGTTGGGAGCGGGATGCGGTGGACGCGTGAGTTGCGCAAGACGAACGCAAGCGTAACGCGGACGGCGAAGTCGTGTGGTTCTGGCGCCCCGACGCTGGCGCTAAGTTGGCGGGATGATCCGCCGATGACGGTGGCAAAAGAGCCCGGTCACCGGGAAGAGCACGAAGGAAACCGTTAAAACCATTCGCGCAGGGAATGCCGGTTGCTTTGGCTAAACCTGTGGTGACTGCCGCCTGCTTTTTTTGTTGCAGGCGGGCCATGGGTGCGGCCAGTACCCGGCATTCCCTGCGCCCTCTGTTTTCGAGGGTGGTTTGAGAGCATAACTCGGACGCTTTCGTGCCGCGAGAACGAGGAGCCACGTCCCGCTCCGCTGTCATGCTCCGCGCATGCGGGGCATCCAGTACGCCGCGGCCTCTCCGCGTATGCACGGACAACTCTGGAATACTGGGTCGCCCGGTCATCCCCGATCAGGTCGGGCACAGGCGCCGGACGCCGACCGAGGAAGTGGCTGTTTGAAATCTGAATCAGAAACTGGGTTTTCTTGCCACAGGTAGCGGGCAAGGCGCCGATGACGCTGGCGGTCTTGCGGTATCGTTGCTACATAGCAAGGGCGAGGCTGCGTCGCGCGTCAGGAGCCATATATCCCCGGGGCCTTATCGATCCTTTAGGGAACTGTCCCTGGCCGGGTCCGTGGATCCGGACATATGGTGCCCACCTACTTTCGTAGGGAACTCCGGGATCGAGTGCTCCAACGGCTATCGCGGCTTCGCGCTTTTGGTTTTTGTACCTTCCAGTCGTCATACTCCGCCATCGGGTCTCGCCTTTGGCGAGCCCGATGCCGGGCTCCGGCGGAATTTCAGTGCAGATTTTTGGCGTGAGCACATACTGGATCGCTCGCTTTCGCGGGTGACGGTCACGGAACGCAGCGCTGCATGCCGGCTCGCAAATCCAATCTGCCGAAACAACAACTCCGGGCCATAGCGCTTGCCGCGCGCGACGCGCTCACGGGCGAGCAGCGCTCGGCCGCGGCCGAAGCGATTGCCGCGCGCGGACTGCCGTTTGAGTTGCCGCAAGGCGCGGTGGTTACCGGCTATGCGCCGATCCGCAGCGAGATCGATCCATTGCCGCTGATGCGAAAACTCGCCGCCGGCGGCGCAAAGCTTGCGCTGCCTTCGGTCACCGCGCGCGGCCAGTCGCTGATCTTTCGTGCGTGGTCCCCAAATGACAGGCTGCTGCTCGGGCCGCTCGGTATCCCCGAGCCGTCGCCGGCGGCGGCGGAAGTCGTTCCCGACGTCATGCTGGTGCCGCTGGCCGCGTTCGACCGCCTGGGCCATCGCATCGGCTATGGCGCCGGGTATTATGACCACACGTTCTCGCATTTGCGCAAAATCAAGGCCATTGCGGGCATCGGGCTTGCTTTTGCGGTGCAGGAAATCGAGGCCGTGCCGGCGTTGTCGCACGACGTCGCGCTGGATTATGTGCTAACGGAGACCGAGATGTTCGATTTCCGGAGCAGCTAAGTTGCGCATTCTCTTCGTTGGCGACGTCGTTGGCAGGGCGGGCCGTACCGCCGTCTTGGAGCACCTGCCCGGCATGATCCGCGACTGGGCGCTCGATCTCGTCGTCGTCAATGGCGAGAACGCGGCCGGTGGATTCGGCATCACCGAAGCGATCTATCAGGAGCTGTTGGACGTCGGCGCCGATGCCATCACGCTGGGCAACCATGCCTGGGACCAGCGCGAGGCGCTGGTGTTCATCGAGCGCGCGCCAAAACTCATCCGCCCGGCGAATTTTCCGAGAGGCACGCCGGGCCGCGGCGCTGCTTTGGTCGAGACCAAGAACGGCAAACGCGCGCTCGTCATCAACGCCATCGGCCGCGTCTTCATGACGCCGTTCGACGATCCGTTCGCCGTGCTGAGCCGTGAACTCGAAGCCTGCCCCCTGCGGCAAGCGGCCGACGCCATCGTGATTGATTTCCATTGCGAGGCGACCAGCGAAAAGCAGGGCATCGGTTTCTTCTGCGACGGCCGCGCCAGCCTGGTCGTCGGCACCCACACCCACGTGCCGACCGCCGATCATCAGATCTTGTCCGGAGGCACCGCCTATATGACCGACGCCGGCATGACCGGCGATTACGATTCGATCATCGGCATGCAGAAGGAGGAGCCGCTGCGGCGGTTCACGACAGGCATTCCGTCAGGCCGGTTCGAACCGGCGAGCGGCGGCGCCACGCTGAGCGGGGTCGCAGTCGAGACCGACGATGCGACCGGGCTCGCGCGCAGAATCGCGCCGGTGCGGATCGGCGGCCGGCTGGAGCCGACGCTGCCGGCGTTTTGGGCGCATTGAGGACTTTCCGTGGGAGCATCGCGCAAGCTACTCCCAAGCTACTCCGAGGCCTGCAGGCGCAACGCCGCCACGTCGCTTGCGGCGAGCTTCGATCCTTGGCTGCCGAACCGCGCGGTGACGTAATTGGCGACCGCGGCGATCTCGTCGTCGGAATAGGCTTTGCCGAAGGCGGGCATCGACAGCATGCCGTCCGGCGTGCGCCGTTTGGTCCCGGAGATCACGATCTGTGCGACATTGGTGGCGCCGGGATCGTTGACGGCCCCGGCGCCGGTCAGCGTCGCGAAGGGCGAGACCGGGCTTTGGCCGCTCCAGTCGTGGCAACTGACGCAGGCGCCCTCGAACACCATCTTGCCGCGCGCCTCAGCCGCGCTCGCCTCTTTGGCGCCGTCCTTGTGCGAGGCCGGCGCGGGCGGCGCCAGCGTCGCCGGCAGGTCGGTCGAGGCGATCGCCGGCACGCTGCGCAAGTAAGCGACGATGGCGCGGATGTCTTCCGGCGCGAACTGGCTCAAGCTGTGATCGACGGCTTCGCCCATCGGGCCTGACGCCGTGCCGTGGCCCGCGGCATGCCCGGTCGAGAGATAGGTGATCAGATCGTCGTCACGCCAAGCGCCGACGCCGGTCGCCTTGTCGGAGCTGATATTGAAGGCGCGCCAGCCTGCGGTCACGGCGCCGGCGAATTTCTGGCGGTTGTTCAGCGCGAAGGCGAGGTTGCGCGGCGTATGGCATTCGCCGCAATGGGCGAGCGCCTCGGCGAGATAGGCGCCCCTGTTCCATTCCGGGCTGTTCGAGAAATCCGGCTCGAACCGCGTGTCCGGGTTGAACAGCGCCGACCAGACCATCATTGCCCAGCGTTGGTTGAACGGAAAAAAAAGTGTATTCGCAGGCGCCGTTGCGTGCGCGGCCGGCAGGCTAAACAGATAGGCCTTGATGGCGAGCGCGTCCTCGTCGCTGATGTAGGTGTAGGACGTGTACGGCATCGCCGGATAAAGCCGCGCACCGTCGCGGCGGATGCCACGATGCAGCGCGTTCAGAAAATCCCGATCGCTGTAATTTCCGATGCCGGTATCCTTGTCGGGCGTGATGTTGGTCGAATAGAGCGTGCCAAATGGCAGCTTGAATCCCAGGCCGCCGGCGTATTCCTTGCCGCCCGGCGCGGTGTGGCAGACCATGCAGTCCGCGGCCTTCGCCAGATACGCGCCGCGCTCGACAAGGCTTGCTTGTGCAAGCGTCGCGGGAACGCCCGTTGGATTGCCGCCGTGCTGATCCTTGAGCGCCGAAAACGCCATCGGTCCGGGGCCGCGGATGGCCCAGGCCGCGATCGCCAGCGTCACCAACACGATCGCTGCAACGCTTGCAAAAATACGTGCCGCGCCGCTCATGCTTTCTTCCCCGCTGCGATCTGTGTCCGGTCGATCGGCAACCGGTGCAAGGCGATGCCGGTTGCGGCATAAATCGCATTGCGCAGCGCGGGCGGACCGGCCGTGACGCCGGTCTCGCCGATGCCGCCCGGCGCCTCGCCGCTTTTCATCACATGGACCTCGATCTTCGGCGTCTGGTCGATGCGCAGCATCCGGTAGTCATGGAAGTTGGACTGCTGGACGCGTCCCCTGTCGATCGTGATCTCGCCATAGAGCGCGGCCGTCAGGCCGAAGATCAGCCCGCCTTCGAGCTGCGCCGTGATCGTGTCGGGGTTGACTGCGATCCCGGTATCGACCGCGGTGGTGACGCGGCGCAGATGTACCTCGCCCTGCTCGTCGACTTCGGCTTCCACCACGGTCGAGATGAAACTGCCGAACGAGGGCTGAAGGCTGACGCCGCGGCCGACGCGCGGTGGAAGCGGCTGGCCCCAGCCGGATTTTTCGGCCGCAAGATTGAGCGCTGCCAAGGCGCGCGGATTCTTGCCAAGCATCGCGCGGCGAAACTCGATCGGGTCCTTGCCGGCCTTGCGCGCCAGTTCGTCCATCGCGCACTCGACCGCGAACACGTTATTGTTGGGGCCGACGCCGCGCCAGAAGCCGGTCGGCACCGCCGGCGGCTCGGCATGGACATATTCGACATGAAAGTTCGGAATGTCGTAGGGCATGTCGACGGCGCTATCGATGGCGTCGATATCGATGCCCTTCTGGAAGGCCGGTGGCAGCCAGCGCGCCAGGATCGCGGAGCCCGAGACCTTGTATTTCCAGGCGGCGATCTTGCCGTCGGACAAGGTCGCCACGATCGTGTCGCGGTAGACCGGCCGATAGACGTCGTGCTGAATGTCTTCCTCGCGCGTCCACACGACTTTCACCGGTCCGTCGACTTCCTTGGCGACGCGGACGGCCGCAACGACCATATCGGGCTCGAGCTTGCGGCCGAAGCCGCCGCCGAGCAGATGGTTGTTGACGATGACTTTGTCGACCGGGAGCCCGGCGGCTTTTGCGGCTTCCGACTGCACCCGGGTCATGATTTGAGTGCCGGTCCAGATTTCGCAGGAATCCGGCTTGACGTGAACGGTCGCGTTCAACGGTTCCATCGTGGCGTGCGCGAGGAATGGCAGTTCGTATATCGCCGCGAACCTCTCGCCGGTCGCCAGTCCCTTGGCGATATCGCCGACCGATCTGGCGACCGCGCCGTCCTTTTCGCTCGCCGCGCGCAAATCCCGCCAGATGTCGTTTGAGCTGACGCGCGCGTTGGGGCCTTCATCCCAGTCGATCTTGAGCGCTTCAAGGCCTTTCTTGGCGGCCCACATGTGGTCGCCGACGACGGCGACCAGGTCGTCCAGCACGACGATCTTGCTGACGCCTTGGATTTTCTTGGCGGCGCTGTCGTCGACCTTGCCGACCTTGCCGCCGAACACCGGACAGGTCGCCAAAGTTGCGAACTTCATGCCGGGAAGCATCGCATCGATGCCGTAGATGGCCTTGCCGTTGACCTTGTCGGGCGTGTCGAAGCGTTTCAGCGACTGGCCGATATAGACGAAATCCTTGGGGTCCTTGAGTGGGACGTCCTTCGGCGGGGTCTCGCTGCTCGCAGCGGTGGCGAGTTCACCGTAGGAAAGGTTCCGGCCGCTCTCGGTGTGCGTCACTTGACCCTTCGACGTCGTGCAGCTTGCCGGTTCGACCTTCCATTCCGTGGCCGCGGCCTGCACCAGCATGGCGCGCGCGCTCGCGCCGGCGTTACGCAGCGGCTTCCAGAACGCCCGGATCGAGTTGGAATTGCCGGTGACCTGCAGGCCGAAGGTCGGATTGCCGTACAGCTTGTCGTTGGGCGGCGCGTGCTCCAGCGCCAGCTGCGACAAATCCGCGTCGAGCTCTTCGGCCAGAATCATCGCAACCGCGGTGTAGACGCCCTGACCCATCTCGACCTGAGGCATGACCAGCGTGGTATGTCCGGTCTCATCGATGCGGATGAAAGCGTTCGGCGCGAATTTGCGCTCGGTTGCATCGGGCGGCTGCACCGGCTCGTCGTCCGCGCGAAGTGGAAGGCGGAAGGCGAACAGGAATCCGCTCGCCAAGCCACCTTTCAACAGGCCGCGGCGTGAAACCGTGCGTGAGATTGCTTCGGCGACGGTCTTTTCAGCGATGGTCACGGGCTTGCCTCCTATGACTGGCGGTCGGACGCCGCCTGCTTGATTGCGGCGCGAATGCGTACATAGGTGCCGCAGCGGCAGATATTTCCCGCCATTGCCGCATCGATGTCGGAATCATCGGGGTTGGGCGTCGCCGCCAGCAGCGCCGCCGCCGACATGATCTGGCCCGACTGGCAATAGCCGCATTGGACCACCTCGAGGTGGAGCCAGGCCTTCTGCACTTTCGCGCCGGTCTGGGTGGCGCCGACCCCTTCGATGGTGGTGACGGCGCGATCGCGCACCGCGCTGACCGGCAGCACGCAGGAGCGCACCGGCTTGCCGTCGATATGCACGGTGCAGGCGCCGCATTGGGCGATGCCGCAGCCGAACTTTGTTCCGGTCATGCCGAGGATATCGCGCAACACCCACAGCAGCGGCATCTCGGGAGGCGCGTCGAAGGATTTTTCCTCGCCGTTGATCGTCAGCGTCGTTGCCATAATACCCCTCCAGTTCAACGGCCGCGGCAGCGGACACATTGGCGAAGTGACAAACGACTATATTGTGCGGCGGTCGGTTACGAAGCGAAAAATTCTTTCGCAATGCAGCTTTGCATTGTCGGATGATAAGACAACACCCATCACGCGATCGTGCGCAGCGGCTTCCTATAGCTGACCCAAGCCCTTTATGGCTGGAGCGTGATGACTTTTCGTCGAACCGTCATCTCGCTCTATCTTTTTTTTGAGCATGATCTCCGCGCAAACGCGTTCCGCGTTTGTTAGCTAAGGGAAAACCGGTACCCACCCATCGGGTCGTTGCCCAGGGGCGTATTTTGGGGCGTGCTTTCCGGATCATGCTCCGGCTGTGCGGCCGAGACGTTCCGTGAAATCAAAACCCGAAAAACTTCTCGCGCAGCGCGTCTTCGTATTTCGCCTTCGCCGCCTTGACGTTGCTGCGCATCTCGTCCTCGTCGAAATGCGCCTGCTCCCACGTATCGACTTCGGCAATGGTGTGGTTGACCGAGGCGAGCGCCTCTTCCTTTCGAATCGCGGCAATCCACGTTTCCACGGCGCTCTTGTAGTTCGTCTGCAACTCGTCGAGTTCGGGATATTCACTGCTCATCTGATCCCCCGTGATTGCCTGATCTCAGCGGAGGCGATTTATAGAGCTCCGAAATGAACAAACGACGACGCCGGGATAACGGTGGTCGTCTCCAGGCGGCTCACGATTGCCGAAAGCCCATGCGGAACGCGCCCCAATGCCGGCCGCGGACCAAGATCGGCGACGACAGGTCCTTCATCAGCACGAAATTGCCGCCGCCCATGTCGCGCCGGTAGGTCTGCAATAGAAATGGCTTGGTATTGGCCGCAATCTTCTTTACGGCGCGGTCATTGAACAATCGCCGATTGCGGCAATTGGCGTTGTTCCAGACCGGGTCGGGCCCCTGAGGCAGGCGGTAATTCGGGTTGTGGGTCGGGAGATAGCCGGCTCTCGCCCAGGCGACGCAAAACACGATGCGCGCATCGGATTTCTGGATGGGATCTTGGATCGGCGGCAGGACCCGGTCGGTGAATTCGACATAGTTGGTCAGGTACTGCTTGGGATCGGTGCCGGGAATTTCACGGTAGTTCTCGTCCATCAATTGATCGAGACGAATCTCGCCGCGTTCGATCGCGGACTCGAACGTCGCGGAAATCCGCTTGGCGGTGTCGACGACGACCCGGATCAGTGGCGCGTCCGACGTCTCCACGCCACTATCGGCGATCATCGCAATCAACGTCTCGGAGAGGTCGAGGAGGCGGGTTACCCTTTCGTCGGCGTGCTTTAGATCCGTCGAGGACAGATCGACGCCCTTGGCGAGGTTATTCAGCTCCTCGATCACCTGGTCGCAATGGCCGAGGTTCGAGGTGGCCGCCTTGGCAACGCCGTCGATCTCGTGGCCGACTTTGGTAAAGCCATCCTGCACGCGGGCGATGATGCCCTGGATGTGCGCTGCGCCTTCGCCGGCATTTTTGGCCCGGACCGAGGCTTCGCCGCTTTCGCCGATCAGATTGCCGACCTGACCATCCAGGCCGCGAACGGTATCGTCGATTTGATGCGTCGCCTGACGCGTGGCTTCGGCGAGGCTCTTCACTTCATTCGCAACGACCGCGAAACCTCTTCCGGCGGTGCCGGCGCGGGCGGCCTCGATCGTCGCGTTCAGTGCCAGGAGGTTCGTCTGCTTGGCAATCGCCTCGATCGCCTTCGACACTTTTGTCACCTCCGAGAGCGCGGAGGAGACCGAACTGAGCCGGTCTTCGATACGGCCAACGGCCTCGATCAGTTCGGCGATATGCTTGACCGCGGTTTCCACCACGGCGCGCGATTGCGTGATTTCGCCGACCGCGGCCGAACTCGCCGATTGCACCGAGCGCGATGCGCCGGCGATATCGTGATTGGCCAAGACCATGGTCTCGGCGGTCTTCTGCAGATGACCGAACCGCTCGGATTGGATGGATACGCGGCTTGCGACGTCCTGCACGCTCCCGGCGACATCGGCGAGTTCGACCCCGAGCCCGCCGATCTTGTTTGCGAGCTGATCGACCAGACGCTCGCTTGGCGACGCGGTGGTGGCAACGTTTTCCAATTTTGCGATTTGCGCGACCGGCATCGCTGCGGTTCTCCAGGAAGGTGAATTGACGAGTTTTTCGTCATTTCCAAATGCGGACAGGTTGTTCAAAGCTTGTAGGCCGTTCGGAATCCGCCCCAGTGTCGTCCCCTGACGCGGAGCGGCACGTCGATCTCGCGCATCATCACGGTGTTGCCGTTGCCCATGTCGCGCGCGTAACTCTGGATCAGATAAGAGCGCTGGTTGCGGCCGGCGGCGAGACCGGCGGGATCGTTGAAGATGCGGCGGTTGCGGCTGTTGGCGGTGTTCCAGGCGACGTCGCCGGGGCGCTGCGGGTACGAATAGATATTGTTGTGCACCGGCAGGTAGCCGTTGCGGTCGATCATGACGCAGAACACCATGCGTGGGTCCTTGGCCAGGAAAGCTTCCTGGAACGGTGGCAGCGCGCGGTCGGCCCAGCCGAGGACCTTGGTGCGGTATTGGATCGGATTGGTGCCTGATATTTCGACGTAGTCGGTATCGAACATGTCGTCGATCGAAATGGCGCCCGTTGCGACCGCATCTTCGAATATCTTGGTCAGCGCTGTTCCGGCTTCCATGGCGCGGGCCACGAACTCGGTATTTTCCTCGTGGATCGACCACAATGCGTCTTCGATCTTCTCAGCGAGTTCGGCATTCATCGCTTCGAACCGGGCTCTCGCGCCGGTCTTGGGATGCTCGTGCACGCGAATCCGGCAGGCGCCGATGTCCTGCAGCGTGGCGTTGAAACTTTCGTTCGGCGGCAGTCTGGCGGCATCCACTCCCGAGATCAGGATGCCGGCCATGGAGATTTCATGGACCGGCGCCTCGATCGTTCCGCGTGAGGTCTGGATATCGATCTTGAGATGGCAGGGCAGCCGTTCGTGCTTGCGCCGGTCTTCGCGTTCGCCGTCTCGTTCTCCCTGGCGCAACAGCACCGCGCAGCGCGACTTGAGCTTCTGCGCGAACTGGGTGACGGCCTTGCCGGCGCTTGCGACGTTCTCGCCATGCGCTTCGGCGGCCTTGGCCGCATGATCGATCTCGGTCGCGCTGTCGCCGACCGCGACGATGAAATGTGAGGCCTGCGCCGCGTTGTCGGACATCTCGCGGGTGGTTTGATTTTGCTCCGCCACCGCGCCGTTGACGTTTTCGAACACCGGCCGGATCGCCTCGATCGCCTGCGAAATGCGAAGCACGGCGTCCGCCGAGCCCGCGGCGTCCTTCTGCAGCGCCTCGATCTTCCTGGTGATTTCCTCCGTTGCGCCTTGCGTCTGCACCGCGAGCGCCTTGACCTCGGTCGCGACCACCGCAAAGCCGCGCCCGGCCTCGCCGGCGCGTGCGGCTTCGATGGTCGAGTTCAGCGCCAGCAGCGTGGTTTGCCGCGCGATTTGCGCGATCAGGTTCACCACAGTACCGATCGCGTCCGACGACTCCCGCAACCGATCGACATTGGCGCGGGCTTCCCCTGCGGCGGCGCCAGCCAAGTCAGCGAGCTTGCCGGCGTCGTGCACTTGCGCGACGATCCCTTCCGCCGATCGGGTGAATTTCTCGGCCGCCTGCGCAAATGTGGTGGCCGTGCCCTGTGCGGCATTGCTCTGTCCGGTCAGCGCGTCGGTACGCTGGCGGATGGTGGCAAGCGTCGCCGCCGCGGCTTCGGCACCGCCGGCCACCGAATCGGCGGCGCGCTCCAGCCGGCGGATCATACCGTCGAGCTCGAGCTCGAGCAGTTCCAGGATTTCCTTGGCAGAATCGGCTTCACCGGAAGTGACGGCATCGGCCGGTTCCATCCGCTCCGGCCCGACGGCAGGCATCGCCGGTTCCGGCACGCGCTTCTTGAACAAACCGAACGCCATCGGTCTCTCTTGGACAATTGTGAGTTGAGGACCCCACCCTTGCACTTACGCGTGAAGTCGTGGTTAAGAATTGCCTCCTGTTTCGGCAGCGCCATACCGACGGACCGGAAAAGATTACCGAATCTTTGATTTTGCGCGTCACGCGGCCTATAACGCCGCGCTTTCCGCTTCCCCCGTTCCGGACGAATTCAAAGAGACCCGCATGGCTGGCCATTCCCAGTACAAGAACATCATGCACCGCAAGGGCCGGCAGGATGCCCAGAAGTCGAAACTATTCGGCAAGCTGGCCCGGGAAATTACGGTCGCGGCGAAATTGGGAACTCCGGACCCCGCAATGAACCCCCGGCTGCGCGCGGCCGTGGTCGCGGCGCGGCAGGAGAACATGCCGAAGGACAATATCGAGCGCGCGATCAAGAAGGCGCTCGGGGGCGAAGGCGATAATTACGACGAAATCCGCTACGAAGGGTATGGTCCGGGCGGCGTCGCCATCATCGTCGAGGCGCTGACCGACAACCGCAACCGCGCGGCGTCCGACATCCGCTCCTACTTCACCAAGGCGGGCGGCAATCTCGGTGAGACCGGCTCGGTCGCCTTCTTGTTCGATCGCATCGGCATCATTGAATACGATGCGAGCGTCGCCTCCGACGACGCGATGCTGGACGCGGCGATCGAGGCCGGTGCGGACGACGTCATTTCAAGCGACAGCGGCCACGAGATCTATGCGTCGCAGGAAAGCTTGCGTGAGGTCGCGAAGGCGTTGGAAGCCAAATTCGGCGAACCACGCAAGGCGGCGCTGACCTGGAAGCCGCAGAACACCGTGACGGTGGACGACGAGACCGGCGAGAAGCTGTTGAAACTGATGGACATCTTGAACGAGCACGACGACGTGCAGAACGTGTTCGCCAATTTCGAGATCTCGGACGCGCTGGTCGCGAAGATGGGCGGATAGGCTTTCTTCCGGCGTCACACTGTGCCGTCATCGCCCGCCACCGGGTCGGCGCGTTGCGCCGCCCGATGACAGGCTCCAGCGGGCGATCCAGTAATCCGTGAAATCGAGATTTTCACAGCCGCAGCGGCGTACTGGATCCCCGCTTTCGCGGGGATGACGTCCCGTTTGTGTTTCGTTCTCGGTGCGCAGGCGTTATCACTGACCCATGTCGTCTGCACCGATTCGCACCGCCTGTCGCATCCTCGGCATCGATCCCGGCCTGCGCCGCACCGGCTGGGGCGTGATCGAAAGCGATGGCAACCGCCTCGTCTTTGTAGGCTGCGGTTCGGTGGAGCCGCCGGAAGGTCTGCCGCTGGCAAGCCGGCTGTTGGCAATTCATGAGGGGCTCGCCGTCGTGCTCGGCGACTTCAGGCCCGTTGAGGCTGCCGTCGAGCAGACCTTTGTCAACAAGGACGGCGTCGCCACGCTCAAGCTCGGGCAGGCGCGCGGCGTTGCGATGCTGGCACCGGCCATGTTCGGCATTTCGGTGTCGGAATACGCGCCGAACCAGGTGAAGAAGACGGTGGTCGGCGCCGGGCACGCCGACAAAAATCAAGTTTTGATGATGCTGAAAATTCTGCTGCCGAAGGCCGAGCCGAAGTCGCCTGACGCCGCCGACGCGCTTGCGATCGCCATTACCCACGCGCATCATCGCCAGAGCGGCACGCTGCGGCTGAGGGTCGTCGGGATATGATCGGCAAGCTCAAGGGTCTCATCGACTCCTATGGCGAGGATTTCGTGATCCTCGACGTCGGCGGCGTCGGCTACCAGGTGCATTGCTCGGCGCGTACCTTGCAGGCGCTGCCTTCGCCCGGCGCGGCCGCGGTGCTGTCGATCGAGACCTATGTGCGCGAGGATCAGATCAAACTGTTCGGCTTCAGGAGCGACATCGAGCGCGAATGGTTTCGCCTGCTGCAGACGGTGCAGGGCGTCGGCGCCAAGGTCGCGCTCGCGGTGCTTGGCACGCTGCCGCCGGCCGAGCTTGCCAACGCGATTGCGCTCCGCGACAAGGCCTCCGTCGCGCGTACGCCCGGGGTCGGCCCGAAGGTTGCCGAGCGCATCGTCACCGAATTGAAGGACAGGGCGCCTCAATTCGCCAATGTCGATCCGGCGGTCGTCAGCCTCTCCGGTGCCATCGATGATCAGCGCGCGCCGCGTCCGGTGACGGATGCGATCTCCGCGCTGGTCAATCTCGGCTATGGCCAGCCGCAGGCAGCCGCCGCGATCGCCTCGGCCTCGCGCATCCGGCTGGGCTTGAAGGAGCTGGCGAAGTGAGATGGCGGGCTACGACGTTTCGCATCGCTCCTGGCGCAAGCGATGCTATTCTCCGCGCATGAACCCGCCCTCCCGCATCGTCACGCCCGAGCGCCGCAGCGAGGATGCGCCCGACACCGCGCTGCGCCCGCAAGTTCTTTCCGAGTTCGTGGGCCAGGCACAGGCGCGCGCCAATCTCTCGATCTTCATCGAGGCTGCGCGCAAGCGCGGCGAGGCGCTCGATCACGTGCTGTTCGTCGGCCCTCCGGGCCTCGGCAAGACCACGCTGGCGCAGATCGTCGCGCGGGAGCTCGGCGTCGGCTTCCGCGCCACCTCGGGGCCGGTGATCGCGAAAGCCGGCGATCTCGCCGCGCTCTTGACCAATCTCGAAGAGCGCGATGTCTTGTTCATCGACGAGATCCATCGCCTGAGTCCGGCGGTGGAGGAAGTGCTCTATCCCGCGATGGAGGATTTCCAGCTCGACCTCATCATCGGCGAGGGGCCGGCGGCGCGCTCGGTCAAGATCGAACTCGCCAAATTCACCCTCGTCGGCGCCACGACGCGCGCCGGACTTCTGACCAATCCGCTGCGCGACCGGTTCGGCATTCCGGTGCGGCTCAATTTCTACACCGAGGAAGAACTGGAAAAAATCGTCACCCGCGGCGCCCGCGTGCTGAAGATCGGCGTGACGCCGGACGGCGCCAACGAGATCGCGCGCCGTGCCCGCGGCACGCCGCGCATTGCCGGCCGGCTGTTGCGGCGCGTGCGCGATTTTGCGTCGGCGGCGGATGCCGCCTCGATCGATCGCAAGATCGCCGACCACGCGCTGAGTGCGCTGGAGGTCGATGCCGCCGGTCTCGACGCCATGGACCGCCGTTATCTGACGACGATCGCGATGAACTATGGCGGCGGCCCGGTTGGCGTAGAGACGATGGCCGCGGCGCTGTCGGAACCGCGCGACGCGATCGAAGACATCATCGAGCCGTTCCTGATCCAATGCGGCTATCTGCAGCGCACCCCGCGCGGACGTCTCCTGACCTCGCACGCCTTCCGCCATCTCGGCCTCGCCGAACCGACGCGCGATCCCGCGCAGTTCGGGCTGTTCGGAAGCGAGGACGAGTAATGGATACCGGTACGATCAAAGTCGTCGCCGCGCTGATATGCGATGATGCGGGCCGAGTTCTGCTGGTACGCAAGCGCGGGACGACTGCATTCATGCAGCCGGGCGGCAAACGCGACCCCGGCGAGGACGACATCGCAGCCCTCTCACGCGAAATCGCGGAGGAATTGGGTTGCCGCGCGGTCCGTGCCTCGATCCGGCTTCTCGGCGAGTTCGACGCCATCGCCGCGAACGAACCCGGCCGGCGGGTGCAAGCCTGCCTTTATGGAATCGATGTGACCGGCGATATCACGCCGAGCCAGGAGATTGACGAGACAATCTGGATTGACCCGGCGGCGCCTCCCGATATTCTTCTGGCGCCGTTGACGCGCGACCATGTCTTGCCGCTAGCCATGGCGCGTGCTGAAGATCGGCATGACGCCTGCCTGCCGACAATCTGCACGAACGCACCCAAAATCCGCTCTAATGCCTGACTATTAGGACGCGGCTTCACGGGATATCACACCATGTTCACACGTCGTCGTTTCCTTCGCTTCGTTGCCGGATTTGGCGCCGCTGGCCTCTCGACGACGGCCTACGGCTTTGGTATCGAGCCGCTGTTTCGGCTTCGCGTCGCGCGCTACCATGTTCGGCCGCCGCGATGGCCTTCCGATCTTCAGCTCACTGTCGCGGCGATCGCCGATCTCCACGCGTGCGATCCCTGGATGTCGCTTGCGCACATCGCAGAGATCGTCGACCGCGCCAATGCGCTCAAACCGGACGTGATCGTCCTGCTCGGCGACTATGTCGCCGGTCATCGCCACGTGACGCGCCGCATCTTGCCCGAGGAATGGGCGCCTGCGCTCTCCGGATTAAAAGCGCCGCTCGGCGTGCATGCGATCCTCGGCAATCACGATTATTGGGACGACAAGACGGTGCAGCGGGAAGGGCGGGGGCCGACGCTTGCCCGACGCGGGCTCGAAGCGGTGGGCATTCCGGTTTACGAGAATGATGCCGTGCGCCTCGTCAAAGACCGCCGGCCATTCTGGCTTGCCGGGCTCGGCGATCAACTGGCTTACTTTCCTGCGCGGCACTTCAGGCCGGTCCCGCGCATCGGCGTCGATGATCTCGATGCGACCCTGGCAAAAGTCACCGACGATGCGCCGGTCATTCTGCTGGCGCACGAGCCGGATGTTGCGGTGCGCGTTCCGGCGCGCGTCGCGTTGCAGCTTTCGGGACATACCCATGGCGGTCAGGTGAGACTGTTTGGATGGTCGCCGGTGGTGCCGTCACGCTACGGAAACCGGCTGGCCTACGGCCAGACGCGGATCAACTGCGACGTCATCGTCTCCGGAGGCCTCGGCTGCAGCATCATGCCGCTCCGTCTCGGCGTGCCGCCGGAGATCGTGCTGGTGACGGTGGGCGGGTCAGGGCCTGCGGTGTCCTGACGTCGAAACATGTCTTGATTGAGCTCGGAGATTGACTTCCCATTGCTAGGGACATGCGATAGGCGATTGCTTGCCGCTGCTATTGTTGGCTTTCGCGGCAGATATCGCAGGCTAACTTTATGTCCTTTCTCGACGGCGAGATCCGCGAAGGCCGCCATCACATGCAGGTCCGCGTTTATTACGAGGACACCGATTTCCCTGAATGGACGTTGTCGTAATAGATAGTGCTAATCGTTCCTGCTTTGTGGCGGTCTTCTGAGAAAAGCTTCATGCTGAAAAGGGCAGCGGCATTCAGGTACGGTGTGTATTCGTAGGGCATCCGCTTGCGCACTGGATGCACTATAATGCAGTCAACCAAGTTACGGAAAGCGCTGCGGGTTTCGATCGCCTTCGGATTTATCTTGAGCGCGGTGACCAGTCTCTTAGCCTCCGAACGGTATCGGTCGCCGAACTTCGGGTGATCGAATGGGATCACGTTTTCGCCGCCACTGCCCAGCAACCGCAAGCGCTCCTCGACAGTTTCCCGTTCCACGTCGCATTCATCTATCCGCATGAGCAACTCATCCGGTTTGCGACGGCTGTTTGCGATCGCATATGACAAGCGTTCGATCTCAGTATTCAGCACATGGCGTCGACGCTCTAGGTTAGAGCGTTCGCTGTCCTTTCGCTGATCGCTCTTCCGCTCCTCCTTCCAAGCACGCATCGCCTCTTCAATGGCTTTCGGCGAAAGCAATCTTACTTCCATTTTTTCGGCAACATCTTTCAGTAGAACGTCCATATCAAAGCTGTGGGTATGCTCGCAGGTGCCTCGCTGATGCGCGTTGGCGCATGCGGCACGCGGGCAGCCATTCCGGGAGGATTGAGCGATTCGCATACGGCCGTTGCAGACACCGCACCGAAGGACTCCGGCAAGCGGGTGCTCATTGTTGCGCGGGACTACGGGTCGGCGCCGCGGCTTGCCGGTCGGCCCGAACATATGGATGGCACGCTCACTGCGAACCTTCTGCGCACTATCCCAGAGCGCTTGCGGAATGATCCGCAGCTCGGCGTTTTTGACGATGGTGTGGCATTCTTCCGGATTGCGGCGCTTCTGCTTCTTTTGCGTTTCAGGATTCAGAATTGTTGAGCGAACATTCCAATGTATCTCGCCGATATATAGCTCGTTGCCGATAATGCCGCGACCATGGCGACCGCCAGTGATGCATTGATGATTCCAGGTGGTACGACCAGCCTTGTCCTTGTGACGGGTGGCCCCAGGGGAGAGCACGCCTTCGCGGGTGAGATCGGCGGCGATATCTCGCGTTGAACGGCCCGATGTATACTCGATGAAGATACGGCGCACGATCTTCGCTTCGCTCTCATCGATCATCCGCTCGCCAGGCGCGCCCGGCCTCGGTCGATAACCATAGGCGTATGAGCCAGGAATTCTTCCGTTGGCGACCGCGTTATCATGCCCGCGTCGAACCTTGTCGGCGAGCTGTGGCTTGTAGATCGTATTGTAGAGACTTGCGATGCTGATGTCAGTTGCCGTCGCATAAACGCCCTTCTGATCCATCAGCTCAACGCGGTTGAACTCAAACACCTGCTTGAGGCGCTGGATGGTGGCGGGGTCGCGCGACAAGCGGTCGAAATGCTCAACGATGATCACGTCAAAGTCTTGCTTTCGCACACCATTGAGCAAACGCTGATAGCCATCGCGCGCGTCTTCGGTAAGGCCAGACTTTGCAGCGTCGACAAATTCACCAACGACATCGAGGTTATTGCGTGCGGCGACCTTCCGGCAGAGTAATAGCTAACCATCAATCGAGGTCACTTTTTGCATGTCGCTCGAGTAGCGGGCGTATATCATGGCTCTCTTTTTTGGTGACGGTGTCGCCATCCCGTTCCCCTATCGGCTGCCCCAAAACGCCTTGTTCATCCCGCGCTAGCTGCCGTGCGATGGCACGCGCCAGCTCAAGCCAAATTTCCTCATTGTTGGGATTGTCCCAACTTTGAGGGTGGGAAGGATCAAGCGGTCGGATGATCGCCTTTTGGCCCCGAGGCGATCGGATTCGGGTACGCATTACAGCAAAGCCTTCACAAGCTACCGTAAATTTCCAGCCTGCGCTACGGACAGCTGGCAGGGATCACGTGCGGCGTTCGCATCCTCCGTTCGGAGGCTCAATCGGAGCTTCTTTGCGATTTTACGGTTTTCGCCCGATCCAGATCGCCGTCCAGCAGCAGCCTCAGTCGGCAAGCGCCGTGACCGGACAAGAGTCACGACAAGGCGGCAGATGGTTTTTGCTCCTGTAGCGCTCATGGAAGTCTCAATCTGCAATGGCGAGTCCATGCATGTTGACTGTTGCAGTCGTGAATGAAAATGAGATTTTTCGAATGTCGGGCGCTAGCGTGTTGCTGCGAAGACGATCGTAGGCGGGAGGGGATTCGCTAAACAAAGCGGAGTAAAAATACTTGCGCGTCGGGGGGACCAAGAATGCGATAGATCCTTTTCATAGCTGACGACGCCGTTCTCGCGTCATCACGTTCGAAAGTCCTCCAAGCCGATGCAAGAGGGGCATTCGTAGGAGAAAGCTGGTGAAGCTGGTCCGCTATGCTGCAGCACCGACCAGTGGAAACCGCTCCACTTAGTGGACCGCACAATCCGGGGCGTCGCGTTTACCGATATGACCATCCCAGGTGACCGGCATTTGTACGCGGACGCGCATCTAGTGAATCATTGTGGCCGGAGGCGTTGATGGGAGTCGGCGAGGACTTTGCCAAATTCAAGGACAACTACCAGATCACCCATGAGATGGTCGGCTCGATCTCCTACCGTTACAAGCGCATCACGCGACAATTGAACGCCGACTTCCGCAGCAATACTTCCGACACGGCTAACCCAACTTCTCAACTCGCGTGCCAAAACGACAATTTTCGGGAATTTTGAGGCGAAAAGGCGAGTGGGATCAACGTGTGGATCTCAGGAATCGCGTGTAGTGTAGACCAAGTATCTTTTGGGCCTGTTGCGATCGGCGTAGCTTCGTCGGGCCATGTTTTTGCGATCGAATCGGCGCTTCAAGGACGGCAAGGAGCACCACTACTGGAATATCGTCGAGAACCGGCGCTGGCCAGTGGCAAGGTGGTGCAGCGGCAGGTGCTGTATTTGGGTGAGATCGGCGACGGCCAACATGACGATTGGAGCCGTGCGATCGAAGCGTTTGACGAGGATGCGCAACGCCACACCCAGCTGTCGCTTTTTTCTGCCGATCGTGAGCTTCCCAGACAGGCCGAGGGGTACGGCGTACAGGTGCGGCTCGATGCGATGGAGTTGCATCGGCCGCGGCAGTGGGGCGCGTGCTGGCTTTCGCGTGAACTCTATGAACAGCTTGGGCTTGACCAGTTCTGGGCGTGCCGCCTGGGGCCCTCGCGCGAGGGAACGAACTGGTGCGATATCCTGCAGATGCTGGTGTGCTACCGGCTGATCGATCCCGGTAGCGAGTGGCGTCTGCACCGGCAATGGTTTGAACAGAGCGCGATGGCGGACTTGCTGGGCGCGGATTTCATGCTGGCGGAGAAGAATGCTCTCTACCGCTGCCTCGACAAGCTCTTGCCGCACAAACAAGCGCTGTTTTCCCATTTGCGTCAACGCTGGGCGGATTTGTTCGGCGCCAAGTTCGAGGTATTGCTCTACGACCTGACCAGCACCTATTTCGAATCCGCGCTCCCGGACGACGACAACGACAAGCGCCGCTTCGGCTACAGCCGTGACAAACGCAGCGATTGCGTGCAGGTGGTCATCGCACTGATCGTCACGCCGGATGGCTTCCCGCTCGCTTATGAAGTGCTGCCGGGCAACACGGCGGACAGCACGACCTTGCGGGGATTTTTGCAGAAGATCGAAACTCAGTACGGCAAGGCCCAGCGGATCTGGGTGATGGATCGCGGCATTCCCACCGATGCGGTGCTGGCGGAGATGCGGCAGGCCGATCCGCCGGTCTCCTATCTGGTCGGAACGCCGAAGGGACGGCTGTCGAAACTGGAGAAGGCGCTGCTCGACAAACCCTGGCAGGCAGTGCGCGAGGGTGTCGACGTCAAGGTGCTGCCGCAGGACCAGGAGACCTACGTCTTCGCGCAAAGCCGCGCCCGCATCCACAAGGAACGCGCCATGCGCCGGCGCAAGCTCAGATGGCTTTGGTCACGATTGAAGCAAATCGCGAACATGAAGCTCACGCGCAAGGAATTCCTGATGAAGCTCGGCGCCGCGCGTTCCAAGGCTCGTGCGGCGTGGCGGCTGATCGACATCGATATCGCCCCCAGCGGGACTGCGTTCAGCTTCACGCTCAACCGCGAGAAGTTGCGCCAGGTGCGCCGACGTGAAGGGCGCTATTTGCTGCGCACCAATCTCGGAGATCGCGATCCCGCCGATCTCTGGCAGTTCTACATTCAACTGACCGAAGTCGAGGCTGCGTTCAAAAACCTGAAAGACGATCTCCAGCTGCGGCCGATCTATCATCAGGTCGAGCATCGGGTCGAGGCGCATATCTTCGTCGCCTTCCTCGCTTATTGCCTGCACGTCACGTTGCGGGCGCGACTGAAGCCGCTGGCGCCGGGCCTCACATCAAGGGCCGTGCTCGACAAGATGGCCGCGGTGCAGATGCTCGACGTGCACTTCCCGACAACCGACGGACGCATGCTGATCCTCAGCCGCTATACTGAGCTCAATGCCGACCAGAAGCTGCTGCTCAAGCAACTCAAGCTCGATTTGCCTCCGCAGCCACCGCCGCGCATCACGTCCTCGCAGAGGTCCGCTCGTCCCCAAGTCCCAGTTCTGTAGTGGAGACTTTCGATAGACCCCTATTGATTTTGCTTGCCTTTTTCCTCGAGTTGAGAAAGTTGGGCTAACAGCCTGTACGTCGGATCCCATCGGCGGGACACCGCCGCAAAAGGCTCTGAGCGACTTGGACATGGCGTTCATCTTGCCGTGTGCTGAGCGTGCTAAGTACAAGTTGTTCCGGCCACCAGCTAACAGCAGGAAGTCCGACGACGCTCAGAAGTTCATGACGTCTATTTGCGACCGCAGTCTGCCAACGCATCCATTTGACGCTATCGCGGATCGCCGACCATGGACCAGTATTGCGCTCCTGCTCGGCCTCGCGTTCCTCAAGCGACACCGGTATGAGGGAGAACTCGAGATTGTACATCGGGATCTGCCAGTCCCGGTACAGCGTCCCCCCATGTTCTTGCTCGGCTGTATCAAGCATGAGGCCCTCAGTGTGCAACCGCGTCAGCAGTTGCTCCGTCAGCTTCTCGCCGTCGTGGTGATCCTCTTTATCCCTGTACTCCAGACTGCCCCAAATGTCTGACACCGCTTTTAATCCGTCCGGCGTGAACATGCCGACCTGGTCCATGCGCAGCGCTGGCGGCCGGAATCGCGCGGCGAACTCCATTCCAGTTTGCCGTCCTGATAGGCTTCGACATCGGCATAGAGCAGGCTCTCGCGTTGATAGACCGCCCAATTGGGCGCGATGTATTCACCGGCATGTCCCTCGAGATAGTGGCCGCGTCGTTGCCGATCCACATACTCGCGCAGTTCGGCGAGATGCGTCGGTTTCCATGAAACGGCTTCGGCGTAGATGAGCCGCGCCAAGTGGTTGTAGCGCTTGGCCGACAGATCGCGCTTCTGCCAGGCTGTGTGCTCGTCGAGCCAGCCGTCCTTCAGGCGGCCGATGGCGGATGCCGACAATCCGGCAGCATCCTTGGCCTGGCAGCGCCGCCAGCGCCTCGGAGAAGTCGCCGGTCGAGATCCCCTTCAGATAAAGGATCGGCAGCAGCGTCTCGATCGACTTTGACCGGCGCATGTAGGGCGGCAGGATCGACGGAGAGAACCGGATGCGGTCGGGATCGGCGGCGGCCGCCTCGCGATCGCGCACACGCGGTTGGCGGACGGCGACCGGGCCGATGCCGGTCATCACCTCGCGCTCCGGCAGGTGACCGTGGCGGACGACGCGCTGGTGGCCGTCCCGGGTCTTCAAATCGGCATGCTCGCCGAGAAAGTCCGCGACCTCGGCCTCGACCGCCTTGGCGAGAAGGGCACGGGCCCCGTTGCGCAAGACTTCTGTGAGTTGATCGTCGAAGATTCCTGGCTGAATCAGTTGGATGACGTTATCGTTGGACACGGCATATCGCTCCTTTGGTGGAGAAGTGGAGGCGTCAAGCACCCCCACGATATGCCGCCTTCCCGATTCCCGCCGTCACCAACTTT
>WNGJ01007234.1_pt1 | contig 26311 bp, 20 predicted proteins | sample 5400611 | NCBI WGS metagenome assembly WNGJ01 (sample SAMN13153375, study PRJNA577476) | soil metagenome | isolation source: 40 cm soil or saprolite under Garry oak tree replicate 1 | place: USA:California | collected 2016-06-15
CTGAGTCGTGCCGGAGTGTGTGTGACCGGGTGCGGTGGAGCGAGGTCAGCACGCCCGAGCCCCCGTCATGGCGAAGGGCGTAACGCGAGCGGAACCGCACCCGGTCACACACACTCCGGCACGGCTCAGTCCCCAAGCAGCCCGTAAGAGGTTATTCCTGCAGCACTGGCTGGCCCGGAAACAGCACGTCCGCAAATCCGAACGCGCGAAAATCGCGCACCCGCATCGGGTACAGGATCCCGTCCAGGTGGTCGCATTCGTGCTGCACCACGCGCGCGTGAAAGCCATCGACCTCGCGCTCCAGTGCGACACCCCGCTCGTCGAAACCGCGATAACGAACCCGTTCGTAGCGCGGCACCACCCCGCGCAGTCCTGGCACCGACAGGCACCCTTCCCAGCCGTCCTGCATCGCCTCGCCCAGGGGTTCGATCACCGGATTGATCAGGATCGTTTCCGGAACCGAGGCCGCCTCCGGGTAACGTGCATTGCGCTCGAATCCGAACACGACGACGCGCAGACCGACCCCGATCTGCGGAGCCGCGAGGCCCGCACCGTCGGCGGCCCGCATCGTTTCGAACAGATCCGTCAGCAACTGGCGCAACTCGGCCGTATCGAATCGAGTCACCGGCTCGGAGACCCGAAGCAGGCGCGGATCACCCATTCGAAGGATTTCCCGGATCATGCCGATTTCCTCACGCTCACTTCCAGAATGCGTACCGCCCGCACCATGGTCTCTCCCAGCACTTCTTCCAGTTCGCTCATCTCGATCCGATGACGGCTGCTGCCGCGCCCGGCCGCGTGGTTGACCACGACGGCAAGCGATGCGTACTCCAGTTCGAGCTCCCGCGCCAGCGCGGCTTCAGGCATCCCCGTCATCCCGACCAGATCGGCCCCGTCGCGCTGAAGGCGGTTGATCTCGGCGGCCGTTTCCAGCCGCGGCCCCTGTACGCACCCGTACACGGCGCCGTCGACCAGGGACTCGCCCACATCGCGCGCCGCCTTCAGCAGGCGCTCGCGCAATTTTGCGGAGTACGGCTGGGTAAAGTCCACATGCGTTACCGGAGTACCCGAACCCTCGAAAAAGGTCGATTTGCGGCTGTGGGTGTAATCGATGATCTGGTCCGGAACCACGAGGGTCCCGGGACCCAGGTCATCGCGAATGCCGCCCGCCGACGCCAGCGCGAAAACCCCCTCCACGTCCAACTCCTTCAGCGCCCAGGTATTGGCCCGATAGTTGATTTCGTGGGGCGCGATCGTGTGGCCGTAACCGTGGCGGGCGAGGAACACGACTTCCGAGCCGGCCAGCAGCCCGAAAGTCAGCGCGCCGGACGGCTCGCCGTACGGCGTGCGCATCACTCGCCGTCGCGGCGCCTCCAGGGCAGACAGTTTGACCAGGCCGCTTCCGCCAATGATCGCGAACATGGGTTCCGCCTATTCGGGTCCGGACGCAGCGCGCAGCAGCCGGCGCAGCTCGGCTTCGTCGATGATCGGCACGCCCAGCTCGCGCGCCCGATCCAGCTTGGATCCGGCGTCCTCGCCGGCCACCACGAAATCGGTCTTCTTCGAGACCGATCCGCTGACATGCCCGCCGACGGCCTGGATCATCTCGCTCGCCTCGATTCGCGTCAGGCCCGGCAGCGTTCCCGTGAGCACGAACGTGCGGCCGCTCAGAGGAGCCTCGCCCGGGGCCTTCGAACCCGCCGATTCGAGCCAATGCACTCCGGCCTGCCGAAGCGCTGCGATCACCTGCCGATTGTGCGGCTCGTCGAGGAACCGGCGGATCGATTGGGCCACCACCGGGCCGACATCGGGCACCTCGAGCAGGCGCGCCTCATCGGCCGCGAGCAGCGCGTCCAGGCTTCCGAAGTGCGCCGCCAGCGCCTGCGCGGTCGATTCCCCCACGTGCCGGATCCCCAGCGCATAGATGAATCGATCCAGGCTCGTGTTGCGCGACTTCTCGATCGCCTGCAGCAGATTCGCCGCGGATTTCTCCCCCATCCGATCCAGCGCCATCAGCGCCGCCTGATCGAGGTGGAACAGGTCGGCCGGCGTGCGGACCCGTCCCGAATCGACCAGCTGATCGACCAGCCGCTCGCCCAGTCCCTCGATGTCCAGCGCCCTGCGACTCGCGAAATGCAGCAGCGCCTGCTTGCGCTGGGCTGCGCATACGAGGCCGCCGGTGCAGCGCGCAATAGCCTCCTGCTCGAGACGCTCGACGGCCGACCCGCACACCGGGCAGCGGGTCGGCATTCGGAACGGGTGCGTCCCGGGAGGACGGCGCTCCAGGATCACGCTGACCACCTCCGGGATCACGTCGCCGGCACGGCGCACGACCACGGTGTCGCCCACGCGGACATCGCGGCGGGCCACTTCCTGCTCGTTGTGCAAGGTCGCGCTCGTCACGGTCACGCCCCCGACCGTGACCGGGGCCAGGCGCGCCACGGGCGTCAGTGCTCCGGTGCGTCCGACCTGCACCTCGATGTCCAACACCTGCGTCAGGGCCTCCTGGGGAGGGAATTTGTGCGCAAGCGCAAAGCGCGGCGCGCGCGATACGAACCCAAGTGCACGCTGCGCCTTGATCGAATCGACCTTGTAGACCACGCCGTCGATGTCGTACGGCAGATTGGCACGCCGCTCGCCGGCACGCCGGTAAAAGGCCAGCAGACCGTCGATGCCTTCGACGGTGGCCCGCTCTTCGGATACCGGTACCCCCAGGGCCTGCAGCCAGTCCAACAGGGCAGATTGGCTTTCCGGCTCCGGCGCACCGACCATCTCGCCGATTCCGTACGCGAAAAAGTGCAGGCGCCGCCGCGCGGTAACGCGCGCATCGAGCTGCCGCAGGCCGCCCGCGGCGGCGTTGCGGGGATTGGCGAATTCCTTCTCGCCGCTGTCGCGCTGCGCGCGGTTCAGGCGCTCAAGGTCGCGCTTGTACATCAGCACTTCCCCCCGCACCTCGATTACCGCGGCCCGGCTGTCCTTCAGGCGCAGCGGTATGCTGTGGATCGTGCGCACGTTGGGGGTGACGTCTTCCTTCAGCTCGCAGGCATAGGCAACCACCGGGGTCGGCTGGCCGGCCTTGGCGAGCAGCTCGCGCACCCGCGCATCGAATCCGACCGCGTCGGCCTCGCTGAGCCCGTTGTTCAGCGACAGCATCGGCACGGCATGGCGCACCGACGGCAGATCGGAGCGTGGTGCTCCGCCGACCCGCAATGTCGGCGAATCGGCCGTGGCGAGCTCCGGGTATTGAGCCTCCAGGGCCTGCAGTTGCGCGAACAGGCGATCGAATTCGGCATCCGGAATCAGCGGCGCATCCAGCACGTAATAGGCGGTGTTGTGACGCTCGATCTCGGCGCGCAACTGCTTCGCGCGTTCGCGCGCGCTGGTCGGGGCCTGCGTGGCCATCGCGCTGCCGCCGCGCTCCATCAGACGTACAGTCGGCGCGCCCGGTCGCCGCCCGGATCGATGCCCGCACTGCGCATGTCCTCGTAAAGCTTCGCCAGCTGGGCTTCGATGGCAGCCACCGACTGGGAATCGATCGGCCGGCGGTTGTCGTCGACGATACGCGCGTTCAATTGCGCGCCGAGCTGATTGCCCAGGCCGAACAGCTGTTGTACGGCACCGCTGCCGGCGCAAGTCGCCGGCACGTCCAGTTCGAGCGAGACTCGATCGCAAACCGGAGCCGGCATCGCCAGCACCAGCACGGCCGGGCCTTTCTCGTGCGGGGGCGCCCAGCGCAAGTCGGAAAGCGGCTGCAGGCCGATCCCCTTGGCCGCGCCAGCTACCCGCGCTTCGGTCCAGGCTCCGGAGGCCGATTCCAGCGTCAGTCCGATCCGCACGTCGAAGCGCGCGCACAGCCGGTCGAGCTCTCGCGCGCCCGCGGCCAGGCGCGCGACGTCGGGCGGGTCGCAGTCCGCATCCAGCGCAATGGCGGCCTTGCGCGCCGTCGACACGAATCGTTCGATCTGCTCTTCACTGAGCACCTGGCGCCGATTGGCCAGCTGGATCGCGGCCAGCGCGTCCGTGTAATAGCCGAACCGGTCGGGATGGACCCACTGCTGTGCGCGCGCGTCCCACACGACGAAGGAAACCGGCATCGGCCAGTGCGATGCGGTGAGCGGCATCGCGGCGTCGATGAACGCAACGCCGTCGACCGGGCGTGCGCACCGAAGCTCCAGCACGCAGTCCAACATCGGGTCCTCGATCCATTCGGACCGTCGAGCCGCGGCGCCCGCTGCCGCCTGCGCGGGCGCCGCTCTGGTCGCCGCAGCGGCCCCGGCCGCGGAGGCGGCCTGCCCGGCCCGCGGGTCGGGCCGCAGTTGAGGCTCGATCCTGCGCTGCATGCCGCTTGCCGAGGCTTCGGAGCGGCCGGCCCCCGGCTCGCCCAGGAGCGCGTCGCCGACGCCGCCGCCGAGTTCCTCGCCCAGCCGGCGCAGCAGCCGGCGCTCCTGCCACTTGCCGGCCAGGTACAGGCCGGCCAGCACGGCGCCGGCAATCAGCAGCAGCGCAATTTGCAGTTCGGACACGTAGGGTCGGTCGTTGGCGGCCGGTAACTAGGCCGCCTCCGCAGCCGCCAGTTTCACGGCGCTGTCGATGTCGACCGCAACGATACGCGAGACGCCCTGTTCCTGCATCGTGACCCCGACCAGCTGCTCGGCGATTTCCATCGCGATCTTGTTGTGCGTGATGAACAGGAACTGAGTCTCGCTCGTCATCGACCGCACCAGTTCGCAGAATCGCTCCGTATTCGCATCATCCAACGGAGCGTCGACCTCGTCCAGCAGGCAAAACGGCGCCGGGTTCAATTTGAACAGCGCGAACACCAGGGCCGTCGCGGCCAGCGCCTTCTCGCCGCCCGACAGCAGGTGGATCGTGCTGGTGCGCTTGCCGGGGGGCTGGGCCATCACCTGGACGCCCGCATCCAGAATCTCCTCGCCGGTCATCAGCAAACGGGCGTCGCCGCCGCCGAACAGGCGCGGGAAAAGCTCCCCGAAGTGACGGTTGACCTGGTCGAATGTCGACTGGAGCATCTCGCGCGTCTCGCGGTCGATTTTCCGGATCGCGTCCTCCAGGGTCGCGATCGCCGCTTTCAGATCGCTCGACTGGGACTGCAGGAACTCCCGGCGCTGCCGCGCCGCCTCCAGCTCCTCGAGCGCGGCCAGATTCACCGCCCCCAGCGCCTCGATCGATTGGGCCAGCCGCGCGATTTCCGGTTGCAGCGAAGAGGCTGACAGGCTGCGCTCAACGCGAGAGTTCAGCGCCTGCAGGTCGGCGCCCGCCTCCTCCAGCTGGCGATCGAACTGCTCGGCCGCCAGGCGCGCGGCCTGCTCCTTCAATTTCAGGTCGGTCACCCGATCGATCCGGGGCTGCAGCTCGCGCTCCAGGGTCATCCGCTGCTCATCGCAAGCGCGCACGCTCTCGGCCAGCTCGTCTTGCCGCGTGCGCGCCTCGCGCAGCGTCTGCTCGGCGGCCGCGCGCTGCTGCAGCCACTGCTCCAGACTCTCGCGCGCGTGGTTGTCGTCCAGCTTTGCCTCGTCGAGCCGGGCGCGCTCCAGGTCGGCCGCAAGCCGCTCGCACTCCTCGATCGCCTCGCGCATCGCCCCTTCGACTTCGGTCAGTCGCTCGCGGCCTACGTTGATCTCGATTTGCAAGCGCTGCCGCTCGACCTGCAGCCGGTGCGAGGACTCGCGCCCCTCCCTCAGGCTCTGCTCGGCCGTCTCGTAGTCGACCCGGGCCGCTTCCGCCTGCTGCTGCTGTGCGGCGAGCGCCTGGTCGAGCTCCTCGAAACGGTGCTGCGCGTCAGCGCGCTGCTCCTGCAGCTCCCGCTGATGCGTGCGAATTTCCTCGAGCTCCCGATCGATCTGCTCGCACCGGAGCCGGATCCGTTCCTGCGACTCACCGAGCCGTACCGCCTCGAGTTGCGTTTCGTGCAGCCGGGTCCGCAACCGCTCGGCGGACTCGCGCTCCGACTGCGCTACGTCCTGGGCGCGCCGCAATGCGGACTCGACCCGGGCCAGCTGCGCGACCGCCTGCTCCTCGATCAGGCGCTGAGCCTTCAGTTGTCGCTGCAGGTTCTCGATCTCGAGCCGGCGCGCCAACAAACCCGCCTTGCGATCGTCGGTCGCGTAGAAGCGCACTCCGTGCCGGCCGATCCTGTGCCCGGCGGGAACCACGAACTGCGCGCCGGGGGCTAGCTGATGGCGGTTCTGCAGCGCGCTGCGCAGATCCGGCGCGACGTACGTGTCGGCCACCCAATCCCGAATCACCCCGGCCAGCGCAGAGTCCGGATCATGCAGCTTGACGGACAGCGCCGGCCACGGCGCGGCCGCCGGTGTTGAAGCCGGTTCACCTGCGGCGCAGAAAAATGCGACGCGCGATGGCGGGGCGGCCGACTCGAAGGCGGCCAAGCTGTCCAGGTTGCCGACCTCGATGGCTTCGATGCGCTCGCGCAGCACCGCTTCGAAGGCCGACTCCCATCCGGGTTCGACCTCGAGCCGCTTGAACAGTCGGGGCAACCCATCAAGGCCGTGCGTCTTCAGCCAGGGATCGAGTCGCTCGTCGGCCTCGACGTTGGCCTGCAGCTCGCTCAGCGCGTGAAGCCTGGCCTGCATTCGCGCCAGCGCATCGACCACCTGGCTCTTTTCGTCGCCGGCGGCGATGCGCTCCGACTCGAGCCGGGCCTGCTGCTCCTCGGCAGTGCGGGCCCCGCCGACCCGCTCTTCCAGCTCCCGGCCCACCCGCTCGAGCTCCTGCTGAATCAAGGCCACGTGGCCCTGGTCGGACGATTGCAGTTCGCCGCGTTCCTGGCCCAGTCGCTCGCGACGCAGTGCCAGTCCTGCCAGCTGGGCATCGAGCGAGCGCCCGTGCTGCGCCGCCCCTTCGATCGCCTGCGCCGCGCCGGCCGCGTGGGACCGCGCCACCGTCAGCGCCTCGCGCGCCGCGTGGTAGGCCGCCTCGAGCGCGGGCAATCGCGCGTCGTGCTGATCGCTGGCCGTACACGCCTGCTCGTACTGCTCGCTGCACTGGCGGATCGAGACATCCAGCTCGGCCAGGCGCTGTGACAGGCGATCCTGTTCCTGGTTGCGCTGTTGCTGTCTTTGCAGCGTGCCGGCGATCTGCGCCGACAGGCGCGCACGGCTGTCGGCGATCATCCGGATCTCGCCTTCCAGGCGCCCGATCTCCGAGTTGACGCGAAGCAGCTCGCCGTGGGCGGCGTGGGTCGCGTCGCCGGCCGCGTAGTGGGCGGCGCGTTCCTCCTCGAGTCTTCGCTGCAGCGCGGCCAGTTGCGCACGATGCGCCTCGATCGCCGCTTCCGCCTGTTCGACTTCCCGCGCGCTGCGTTGGCTCTGCGCATGCGCTTCGCGCGAGCGCAGCAGCCACAGCATCATCTGGGCATCGGCGTGGCGCTGCGTCAGGTCGCGATACTGTCGCGCCAGCTCGGCCTGCTGCTCCAGGTGGATCACTCGCTCGTCCAGCTCGCGCAGGATGTCGCCCACGCGTGCCAGGTTGTCGCGCGCGTCGCGCAGCCGGGTCTCGGTTTCGCGCCGCCGCTCCTTGTACTTGGACACGCCGGCCGCCTCCTCGAGGTATACGCGCAGCTCTTCGGGGCGCGCTTCCACGATGCGGGAGATCATTCCCTGCCCGATGATCGCGTACGCTCTCGGGCCCAGGCCCGTGCCCAGGAACAGGTCGTGCACATCGCGCCGCCGCACCTGCTGCTGATTGATCAGGTAGCTCGAGACGCCCTCGCGCGTCAACAACCGCTTCACCGACAGCTCGCTGAAGCGGCCCCATTCGCCTCCGATCCGGTTGTCGCTGTTGTCGAACAGCAGCTCGACACTGGCGCGGCCGGCCGCGGCGCGGCTCGCCGCGCCGTTGAAGATCACGTCCTGCATCGACTCGCCACGCAGCTCCGCGGCCTTGCTCTCGCCGAGCACCCAGCGCACCGCATCGATCACGTTGGACTTGCCGCAGCCGTTGGGGCCGACCACGCCGACCAGGCGTCCCGGAACGTCGATTTGGGTCGGGTCGACAAACGATTTGAACCCGGCCAGTTTGATCTGCCGCAGATGCACGATGCCTTTCTCGGGAGAGGCGCTTTACGGGTCGACCGGATGGCTACCGGCCGAATGATCCGGGCGACGGCTGACTCATTGCGCTTGGCGCCTATAATCATATCGAATCATTTCGGCTGACCGTGTCCGATGAGCACGCGCCCGAGTCGCCAGCTCGAAACCTTTCCCAATCCGAATCCGGCGCGCGACTACCTGGTCCATATCGAGTTGCCCGAGTTCACCTGCCTGTGTCCGCTGACCGGGCAGCCGGATTTCGCCAGGCTGCTGCTGCAGTACGTGCCGGACCGGCGCAACGTCGAGCTCAAGAGCCTGAAGCTGTACGTGTGGTCGTACCGGGACCGCGGCGCTTTCCACGAGGCGGTGACCAATCAGGTGCTCGACGACCTGAAGACCGCGTTGGAGCCGCGATTTATCCGGCTCACGTCGCGCTGGAACGTGCGCGGCGGCATCACCACCTCGGTGGTGGCCGAACACCGCAAGCGGGGCTGGAAACCGGCTCCGTACGTGGAGCTGGGCCGATTGCCCGTCCGGGCGACGGGCACACACGAGTCCTTCGCATGAATCCGCTGATTGATCGGCTGCGGCCATATCCGTTCCAACTTCTGCGCACTTTGCTGGCCGACTGCGCTGCGCCGGCGTCGCTGGCGCCGATCGACCTGTCGATCGGGGAGCCGAAGCACGCGACGCCGCCACTGCTGCTGGACGCACTGGTGGCCGCACTGCCGTCGATGTCCAGGTACCCGCAGACGGCCGGATCGGATGCGCTCAGGACCTCGATCGGAGCCTGGCTGACGCGGCGCTACCGACTGAGCGGGCTGGATCCGCTGTCCCAGGTTCTGCCCGTGACCGGTTCGCGCGAAGCCCTTTTTGCGTTTGCGCAGGCGCTGCTGGACGCGCGCGGCGCGCAGCGCGTGGTGTTGCCCAACCCGGGTTATCAGATCTACGAGGGCGCGGCCCTGCTGGCCGGGGCCGAGCCCATCTATCTGCCGCTGATGGCCGAGACAGGCTTCCGGATGCCGTTCGAATCGCTCGGCCCGGGCGATTGGAACAAGGTGCGACTGGTCTACACCTGCTCCCCCGCCAACCCGACCGGAACCGTGATGCAGTTGTCCGAATGGCGGGAGCTGTTCGAGCTGGCAGACCGCTACGGCTTCGTGATCGCCGCCGACGAGTGTTATTCCGAGATCTATCCGGACCCGGCGCGGCCGCCGTTGGGAGCGTTGCAGGCGGCGACCGAGCTCGGCCGCCCGGGATTCGAGCGCCTGGTGGTCTTCGGCAGCCTGTCCAAGCGTTCCAACGCTCCCGGCCTTCGATCCGGATTTATCGCGGGCGATGCGGGCCTGATCGCGCCGTTTCTGCGCTATCGGACCTATCACGGCTGCGCGATGAACCCGGCCGTCCAGGCAGCCAGCATCGCCGCTTGGAACGACGAAGCGCACGTGGCGGAAAACCGCCGCCGCTATGCGGCCAAATTCGCGGACGTTACTCCCGCCATCGCCTCGGTGCTGCCGACGGCGGTGCCCGAAGCAGGCTTCTACCTGTGGGCCCGCACGCCCGAGGACGACCGCACGCTGGCCCGCGGGCTTTACCGGCAGTTCAACCTGACCGTGCTTCCGGGCAGTTTCCTGGGACGCGAGATCGACGGCTTCAATCCCGGTTCCGGCTTCGTTCGCATCGCGCTGGTGCCCGAGGAGGCGCAGTTGCGCGAGGCGGCCCGCCGGATCGTGCAATTCGGATCCGATGGCCTAAACGGGTCCGGCGAGCCCCTTCTCCGGCTTTCAACCACCGAGAATTGACGGGAAAATCCGGCCGTGTCGATCGAAAGCATCATCGAGCAGGCATGGGCGGAACGGGCGTCGCTGACGGCCGCTTCGGCTCCGGCGCGCCTGCGCGAAGCGGTCGAAACGGCTCTGGGCGAGCTCGACAGCGGGCGCCTGAGGGTGGCCGAGAAAATCGACGGCGCGTGGATCGTGCACCAGTGGCTGAAAAAAGCGGTGCTGCTGTCGTTTCGCCTGCGCGAGAACGTCGTGATGGGCGGCAACAGCGAGAACGATCCGCTGCGCTTCTACGACAAGGTCGAGTGCAAGTTCTCGCGCTTCGACGCCGATCAGTTCCGCGCCAGCGCGGTGCGGGTCGTGCCACCGGCCGTGGCGCGGCGGGGAGCATTCGTCGCGCGCAACGTGGTGCTGATGCCTTCTTTCGTCAACATCGGCGCGTATATCGACGAGGGCACGATGGTCGACACGTGGGCCACGGTCGGCTCGTGCGCCCAGATCGGTCGCAATGTGCACCTGTCCGGCGGGGTCGGAATCGGGGGCGTGCTGGAGCCGGTGCAGGCCGCGCCGACCGTGATCGAAGACAACTGCTTCATCGGCGCTCGTTCCGAGGTGGTCGAGGGAGTGATCGTCGAACAGGATGCGGTGATATCGATGGGCGTTTACATCGGCGCCAGCACGCGCATCTACGACCGCGAAAGCGGCCAGATCCTGTACGGTCGGGTGCCGCGTGGCGCAGTCGTCGTGCCGGGCTGCCTGCCGGCCAAGGACGGCACCCACAGCCTGTACTGCGCAGTGATCGTCAAGCGCGTCGATGCGCAGACCCGCGCCAAAACGGCAATCAACGAACTGCTTCGGGTCGCTGCGGGCGACTGAGCGGGCAGGAACGACGCAACGAGACGACGGGACTAGACGATGGGACTGGAGCGGCTGTTCCAACTGATGGCGGAGAAGAACGCGTCGGACCTTTTCCTGTCGGCGGGGTCTCCGATCACGGTGAAGATCAACGGCGTATGCGTTCCGATCAACCAGGAACGGCTGCAGCAGCAGGCCGTGGTTACGCTGCTGACCGAGCGGCTTTCCGATTCCCAGTTCCGGGAGCTCGAACGCAACCGGGAGCTGAACGTCGGGCTGCCGGTGCAAGGCGTGGGCAGCTTCCGCTTGAGCGCATTTCTGCAGCGCGGCTCGGTGTCGGCGGTGATACGGTACATCCCGCACGAGATTCCCCGGCTGGAAGAGCTGATGCTGCCCGACGTGCTGAAAGATCTCGCGATGGAGCGCCGCGGGCTGGTGCTCGTGGTCGGCGCCGCCGGATCCGGCAAGTCCACCACGATCGCCTCGATGCTGGATCACCGCAACGAGCTCGCGACCGGACACATCCTGACATTCGAGGACCCGATCGAATTCCTGTTTCGCAACAAGAAATCGATCGTCAGTCAGCGCGAGATCGGCCACGATACCGAGTCGCTGGAGCAGGCGCTGCGCAATGCGATGCGGCAGGCGCCGGATGTGCTGTTCATCGGCGAGATCCGCGATCGCAACTCGATGACCGCGGCGCTCGCCTACGCGATGTCGGGCCACATGGTCGTCGCCACGCTTCATGCGACCAACAGCGCGCATGCATTGAACCGGGTCATCAGCTTCTACGCGACGGAATCGCGTTTCGCGCTGTTCCAGGACATGGCCACCGCGATTCGCGCCGTCGTTTCTCAGCGCCTGGTGCGCTCGCGCCAGGGCCGCCGCGTGCCGTCCGTCGAAGTGCTGATGAACGCGGGACACGTGCACGACCTGATCGCGCGCGGCGACGTGCAGGCGATCAAGGAGTCGATGGAGCAGAGCCTGGATCCCGAGAGCCGCTCGTTCGAGCAGAGCCTGTACGAACTGCTGCAGAAGGACACGATCACGCGCGAAGACGCGCTGACGGCGGCCGACTCGAGGAACAACCTGCTGTGGCTGATCAACAACGCCGGCAAGCCGGTGGTGAAGCCGGATTCGGTTCCGAAACCGAACCCGGACGCGGCGTCGTTCACCGAATTCACGCTGAACATCTGATCCCAGCAGTGTCGGCCGCGCTCGAACTCGCCAGGCTGCTGATCGCCCGAAGCTCCGTAACGCCGGAGGACGGCGGCTGCCAGCAGCTCGTCGCCGAGCGCCTGGCAGGCGCGGGTTTTCGGGCCGAGCGGTTCGATCGCAATGGCACGTGCAACCTGTGGCTGCAGCGCGGCGCCGGACGGCCGCTGTTCGCGTTTCTGGGCCACACCGATGTGGTTCCGCCCGGGCCGCGCGAGCTGTGGAGCTCAGATCCCTTCGAGCCGCAGGAGCGCGACGGCTGGCTGTACGGTCGCGGCAGTGCCGACATGAAGACCTCGATCGCGGCGTTCGTGGTCGCCGCCGAGCGCTTCGTCCGCAACCGGCCGCAGCACCCCGGCGGGATCGCGTTGCTGTTGACCTCGGACGAGGAAGGACCCGCGACGGACGGCACCGTCGCGGTGGTCGAGGCGCTGCAGGCGCGCGGCCAGCACGTCGACTTCGGCCTGGTGGGCGAGCCCACCTCGACCCTGGACCTCGGCGACACGATCAAGAACGGCCGGCGCGGGTCGCTGTCCGGGCATCTGGTGGTGCACGGCCTGCAGGGCCACGTCGCCTACCCGCAGCTGGCGCGCAATCCGATTCATCAGCTGGCCCCCGCGCTCGCCGAGCTGGCGGCCGCCGCCTGGGACGACGGCGACCGCTATTTTCCGCCGACCACGTTCCAGGTCTCGAATCTGCACGCCGGTACCGGCGCAGGCAACGTGATTCCCGGCCGATGCGAGATGCATTTCAATTTCCGGTTCTCGCCGGCCAGCGGAGCCGCCGAGCTGCGCCAGCGGGTGGAGCGGATTCTGGATCGGCACGCTCTGAGCTACGCTCTGACTTGGACCTTGGGAGCCGAACCCTTTCTGACCCCCGCGGGAACGCTGGTCGATGTGCTGTCGCAGGCGATTATCGAGGTAACCGGCGCGCGACCCCAGTTGTCGACCACGGGGGGCACATCCGACGGCCGGTTTCTGATCCGGATCTGCCCGCAAGTGATCGAGTTCGGTCCGCTGAACGCTTCGATCCATCAGGTCGACGAGCGGGTCCGGATCGAGGACGTCGAACGGCTGACCCGGATCTATCAGCGCACGCTCGAGCTGCTGCTGTCGGGCGACCACCGGGCGGACGCGCCACCACGATGACGATCGACGCCAAGGCAAATCTGCGGACTCTGCGCGATGTGCTGCGCTATGCGGTGACCCGCTTCAACGAGCGGCCCATCTTCTACGGGCATGGGCAACTCGACGCGTTCGACGAGGCGGCGTTCCTGGTGACCCGCGCAATGAAGCTGCCGATGGAGCGCATGGAGATCTTCCTGGATGCCTTCCTGACGCATGCCGAGATCAACACGCTGATCGAACTGATCGAACGGCGCGTCAAGAAGCGCGTGCCGGTCGCGTACCTGCTGGGCGAGGCCTGGCTGCAGGGCTATCGCTTCTGGGTGGACTCGCGCGTGATCATCCCGCGTTCATTCATCGCCGAGCTGCTGAAGGACCGGCTGGCGCCGTGGATCAAGGACCCCGGGGCGGTTCATTCGGTACTGGACCTTTGTACCGGCTCGGGTTGCCTGGCGATCATTGCGGCCGATCTGTTTGCCGACGCGAAGGTCGATGCAGCCGACATCTCGGTCGACGCGCTGGCCGTTGCCGCCCGCAACGTGGAGGAGTATGGCCTGGGTGAACGGGTGCGGCTGATCGAGTCGGACCTGTTCCAGGAACTCGGGACCTCGGGCTACGACCTGATCCTGTGCAATCCGCCGTACGTCACCGATCATGCGCTTTCGAAGCTTCCCGCCGAATATGCCCACGAGCCGACGCTCGCTCTGGCCGGTGGACCGGACGGCCTCGACGTCGTCCGCAAAGTGGTGGCCGAGGCGCGCGCCCGGCTAAATCCGCTCGCTCTGCTGGTGGTCGAGGTCGGGGATGGCCGGGCCGCGTTCGAGCGCGAATATCCGCGGCTGCCGGTGATCTGGGCCACCACCAGCGCCGGCGACGACATGGTGTTCCTGGTGCGGGCCGAGGACCTGCCCGCTCAGGCGCTGGCCACGCGCTCCGTGGCGGCCTGACCCGCCTTCGCGCTGCGCGCTTCGGCGGGCAAGCCCGCGTCCGCGCCGCACCCTCCGGGGCGCTTGCCCCCCGAAGCGCGCAGCGCGAAGGCGGGTAAAGTCGCGCTTTTTTTGAGTCGCCCCAACCGATGCTCCGCCTGACCGGGCTGCGCCTGGACCGAGGTGCTCGTACGCTGTACCGGGACGTCAACGTCGCGGCGTCGGCCGGCGAGCGGGTCGGGCTGGTGGGAGCCAACGGCTCGGGAAAATCGTCGTTGCTCGGTGCCGTTCTGGGCCGGGTTCCGATCGATTCCGGGTCGATCGATGCGCCGCCGGCGGACCGCATCGCCTGGATCGACCAGGATGTCGAATCGACGTCCGACCGCGTGATCGATTTCGTGATGTCCGGCCACGCCCAGCTGATGAACGCACGGGCCGAACTTCAGTCGGCCATGCGGTCGAAAAGCGACGACGGCCAGGACCTGAGAATCGCGCTCGCGCACGTGCACCTGGCCGAGCTGAACGAGGGCGCGATCGCGGCCGAAGCGATGGCGATCCTGAACGGACTCGGGCTGTCGCAGCAGCAGGCACTGGGCGCGGTGTCGGACCTGTCAGGCGGTCAGCGCAACCGCCTGGCGCTCGCGCGGGTGCTGCTGCAGCCGGCGCAGCTGCTGCTGCTGGACGAGCCGACCAACCATCTGGACCTGGATTCGATTGTCTGGCTGGAAAACTGGCTGCGCCGCCAACCGGCGACGGTGATCGTGGTGTCGGAAGCAACGCCAGCTCGACGCGCAAGTGCGCCGCCAGCGCCACACGATCGAGCACCTGAGCCGGTTCATCGAGCGCTTCCGGGCCAAGGCGACCAAGGCCCGCCAGGCGCAGAGCCGCCTGAAGATGCTGGAACGGCTGGAGCGGCTCGAGCCCGTGCGGGAGCAGCGCGAGTGGAGATTCCGGTTCTTCGACCCGTTGCGGCTGCCGGCCCACCTGGTCGATGGCGAGCAGCTGCAACTGGGTTATCCGCACAAGGTTGTGCTCGACGGCGTGGAGTTTTCCGTCCGCGCCGGAGACCGGATCGGAGTGCTCGGAGTCAACGGTGCCGGCAAGTCGACGCTGGTGAAGGCGATCGTGGGCGAACTGGCGCCCGATGCCGGCGAGCTCAGGCGTTCATCCGGCACGGTGATCGGCTACTTCGCACAGCATCAACTCGAAGATCTGGATCCGACCGAGAGTCCGCTGCAGCTGCTGCGCCGGATCGCCCCGGACGCGCGCGAGCAGGAGCTGCGCGATTTCCTCGGCAGCTTCCGCTTCGGTGCGGAGCTGGCATGCGCTCCGGTCGGGCGGCTGTCGGGTGGGGAACGGGCCCGATGTGCGCTGGCCCTGCTCGCTTGGCGCCGTCCGAACCTGCTGGTGATGGACGAACCGACCAATCATCTGGACATGTCGACGCGCGAAGCGCTGACCGTGGCGCTTTCCTCCTTCGAGGGCGCCTTGATCGTCGTGTCGCACGACCGCCACCTTCTGCGCGCCACCACCGATCAGCTCTGGCTGGTGCACGAGGCAGGCGTGCAACTGTTCGAGGGCGACCTGGACGACTATGCGGCCTGGGTGATCGACCGGCGCCGCGCGCAGGTCCGGCCCGACGCAGGTGCCTCCGAGTCGCGCCGTCCCGCCGACCAGCGCCGCCAGGCGGCCGGCGAACGGCAACGACTGGCCAGGGCGCGGCGGCCGCTGCAACTGCGTCTGGATGCGGTGGAACAGCGGCTGCAGTCGGTCAGCGAGGAAATGAAGGATCTGGACGCCCGCCTCGCGAGCGAGGCGTTCTATTCAGGCGATCCCGAATTGGTCCGCCAGGCCTTGAAGCGGCGCGGAGAACTGGAGCACGCGCTGCAGACGCTGGAGTCGCAATGGTTCGACCTGCACTCGCAGCTCGATGCCATCGCGTAAGCAGGCTTGCCCGCCGAAGCCCGTAGGGCGAAGGCGGGCCGTCACTCAAGCGGAACGTTGCGTGCGCGGCTTGTTCTTCGACTCGGGCAAGTCCAGCTGCAGGTCGATCGGATCGAGCATCGAGGGGGGCTTGGCGGTTCGCTCGGATTCGCCTTGCCGTGCGGGCGCAACCGCTGGCGCGCCTCGCCCGATCGTGCTGGAAAAGTCGGTCGTCGTACCGACATCGATGTCAATCGCCAGTTCGGTCGGAGTCTGAGTCAGCTGCTCGTCCGACAAGTCGACGGCGCGCCTCGCCTCCGAAGGCGTGCTGACCGGGGGCGGAGGCGGCGTGGCGGCCGGCACGCGTCCGGCGCCGGCCTTGTCGAGCGGGGTCGGCTCGCCGCGCGAGAGCGCATCGGCCACCGGTTGCCGGGTCCGCCGCGCGAGCGGGTCATCGCGCAACTGCGGCCGCACATCGGCGCGTTCGCTGCCCGCTCCCGTCGCTGCGATCACGGAGGTCAGATCCAGGTCCAACCCGGCTTCCGTGGGCAACTCGGTGAACCGCTCGTCTGAACCATGCTTTGTCGGCTCGGCCTGCGTAGGCGGCGAAACATCGGTCCGATCCGACTCGCTGCGCCGCACAGCGGGCGCGGCGGGCGGATTCGCGACCGTCGGTGCCCTCAAATCCAGCTCCAGCGGCCGCTGAGGCCGGCCAGTGGCGGGTATGGTCGCGGCGGATGTGGACCGCTCCAGCACCGTCGCGTACAGCTCCTTGATCACCTGAACCGTGTCGTGCAGCTCAGTCACCGTGATCTCGGAACGCCGGTCGTCCGACATCGACGGCTCCGTGCTGGCACCGACCGTGCTCGGGGCCGGCGCCATCGTGGCGCGTCCGCCGATTTCGCGATCTCCACGCGAGGCCGTGCCCCCACTCGGTGGGGTGGTTGCGGCGGGCCTCATCACCGTGACCGGCCGCGGGCGCGTGGTGGCCATTGGCTCCCAGTCCGGCCGAGCGGGCGGGCGCCGCTGGCGCCAAGTCATCACCAGTGCGCCCCCGAGCAGCAATCCTCCCAACGCGCCGCTGGACCATGTCCACTGCTCGCGCGTTTGCGAGGCGCGTCGCTCCAAGTCCTGCTCGCGCTGCCGCGACGCGTTCAGCTGCGCTTGGAGCGCCTCGATCTGCCTGGACATCGTGTCCAGCCGCTTGGCCAGCTCGGAGCTCGGATCGGGCGTCATGGCGCGCACATCGCCGTTCGAACCCGCCGGCTTGACCAGCTCTTCCGGAGAGCCCAGCACCAGGCGGTCCGACCCCCGCCCCGCTGCCTGCGGCGCCTTGGCAGGCGCCTCGGCCGGCGCGACGACCGCCGGCGCTTTCTGCGCGGGGCCGGGCGCGACCGGCACTGCGGTCACGATTCGCGGCGACTTGGCCGCGCGTTTGGTCGTCGGTTTCGGCGCGGGCGCCAGCTGCTTCGGCTCCTCGGCTGCGACCGGCGCGCCGGCATCGGAGGCGGCCAGCGCGGGAAGCCCCAGCAGGATCGCGAACTCCCGGCGCAAGGGCTCACGGCAACCGACGTCGAGCGCAAGCCGCACCGCGGGCTCGGTGACCGGATCCGGCGTCACAACCTCGATCAGCGCGCCCGCATCCTGCCGCAGAACACGGATGTCGGCCCGCCGCAGTACCGGAGCGCCCTCGCTCGAAATCGGATCCGCCAGGCGCACACAATCGGCGCTCAGCGTGCCGGCCTCGGTTCCAACCGCCGGCACCCTGATCGACAGGCGCTGACCCAGCACGGCGGAGATCTGCGCCATTCCAAGTCCGATCGGCGACTCGGCGCCGCCAAGCCGCGCCAGCGCGTCGGTGCCAAGCGGTGCCACCGACGGTGGATCCAGCAGCAGCGCGAACTCGCGGCGGATGCGTTCGTTGCAACCGAGCTCGACCACAACCCGCAACGTGGGCTCGCTGATTGGCTGCAGGCTTTCGATCTTGAGCTGACGGCGCTCGGCGTCGACCGTGATGCGCCCGACGTTCAGTGACGGAATCGGCTCGCCTAATTCTCTGCCGGGAATGATGCGGACGCACTCCTGCGGCAACTCGGCGCCCGCTTCCATCACCAGGGGCACCGTCATCTGCAGCGGCTGGCCAAGGACGCTGGCAACCTTCGGCTCGCCAAGTCCCAGTGCCATGGCGTGCGAACTGGCCGCGACTGCGACCACAAGCGCTGCCCCCCGGACCAAGCGCCGCGCGGCGGTATCAGCCGCCTGGAACCGCTCCACACTCATGCGTCAACACCCATTCGGCCCCAGGGCCTGTGCCGTGATTATGGTACGTATTGTGACCGCCCCCCAGGTAGGGCTTCTCCTAAATTTGACCGGGCGGCCCGCTCAATTTGTCTCATGTCCAGTGCACGGCGTAAACGGGCGGCAGCTCGGCGCTGGCCCGAATCCAGGTCTGTCCCTGGCCTTCCGAGACCCACAGCGAGCCGGTCGTCGAGCCCATCGCAAGCACGCGCCCATCCGGGCTGACCGCCAGCGCATGCCGATATACGAGGTGGCAGGCGTCCTGCTGTGGCAGTCCCTTCGACAGGGCCTCGCTGCGGATCGTTCGGTACGTAGCGCTGCAGCGATGGTGCAAATTCCAGTCGGGACATTTTGATCATAATGGCGGGCCCTTCGTCCACTGCGGCCCGCCCTCACCATGATCGACCTTTATTCCTGGCCCACGCCGAACGGGCACAAGGTACACATTATGCTGGAGGAGTGCGCGCTGCCGTATCGGGTTCACCCGATCGACATCGGTGCCGGCGACCAGTTCGCGGCGGAATTTCTGGCCATCAGTCCGAACAACAAGATTCCCGCGATCGTCGATTCCGATGGCCCGGACAACCGCCCCATTTCGCTGTTCGAATCGGGCGCGATCCTGATCTACCTGGCGGCCAAAACGGGCCAGCTGATGCCGCAGGACCTTCGCGATCGCTACGCCGCGCTGCAGTGGCTGATGTTCCAGGTCGGTCACATCGGCCCGATGCTCGGGCAGGCGCATCACTTTCGCCAGTACGCCCCGGAGCGCATCGAGTATGCGGTCGATCGCTACACGCGCGAGGCCACCCGGCTGTACGGCGTGATGGACCGGCGCCTGGCCGAGGCCGCTTACTTTGCGGGCGCGTATTCGATCGCCGACATCGCGATTTTCCCGTGGACCCGCTCGCACCAGAACCAGGGAGTCGACCTGGCGCAGTTTCCGAACGTGCAGCGCTGGTTCAAGGACGTGTCGAATCGGCCGGCCGTGCAGCGCGGTCTGGACGTGTTGAAAGAGCACCGCAAATCCCTGCTCGATGCCCGCAGCCGGGAAAACCTGTTCGGCGCGACCCAGACCGCGCGCCATTAGCCTGTCCGGTCGCTCGGTGAACCTGACCTGCGACTGAAAAGCTATTGCAAGGTTTCCAGTTCCGGAAACGGAAGGGCCATGATCCGTACGCCTTCGTCTTCCAGCGCCTGGGCCTCGGCGCGCGTTGCGACACCGCGGATGCCGCGCTCCGGAACTTCCTTGTAATGGATGCGGCGCGCCTCCTCGGCAAACCGTTCGCCCACGTCCTCGGTGTTCGCGATGACTTGCAGCGCGGCTCGCACAAACGCGGTCTGCAACTGCGAGCCGGCAGGAAGCGCCGCGGCGGCCGGCTGCGCGGACGCACCCAGGTTCAACCGCGAAGCCGATGGCCGGCGACGGACCAGCACCGATCCGCACAGCGGGCAGCCGATCTTGTCGGCCTGCGACTGAGCGTCGAACTCCTCCTGCGACGCAAACCATCCCTCGAACAGGTGGCCCGCATCGCAACACAGATCGAATACTTTCACGCGTCGCGTCCCGAGCCGGCCCTGTCGATCAATCAGCGGTTCAAGGCGGCGCCATGGCCGTCGGATGCCCGCGCCAGCAGCCGGCTCAGCTCCGCGTGTTCCGCCTCCAGCGTCCTCGCCAGCTCGACCAGCCGCGGGTGGGGCGTGCCCTCGGATGCGGCATCCTCCAGTTGCTTTGCCACGCCCGCCAGGCCGCACAAGCCAAGCGTGGCCGCGCCGCCCTTGATCGAATGGGCCAAGTGCTGCAGTGAGGCGTAGTCGGCACGCTCGGCCTGTCGGACCATGTCAGTCACTTCGTGCTCGTGCAGCTGCACGAATCGGTTCAGCAGCCGCACGTACACGTCCGCGCTGTTGCCGACGAACGCCAGACCCGCATCCACGTCCAGGCCGCGCGCCCCTCGCAAGCGCATCGCCGTGTCGCTGGCACGAGCTGGCGGATCCTTGATCGGCACCGACTTTTCCATCGGAAAACAAGGCCTAATGGTACCGCGTTACCCACACGCTCCGCCCGGTCCGGACGGCGCCACAGGCCGCGAGTTGCCTGCAAGCGGCTCGTGCGAGAATCGCGCGTGCGACCGTGGCGTAACTGGTAGCCGCAAGGGACTTGATGGGTTGAGCACCGGCTGCGAAAGCTTCCGAGTGAATCCCGCCAAAGTCAGCGAACCCCCTGCGCCGGACGCGAGGCAACGCTGAGCGAAGCCCCGATTGGGGAACGTGCAGAGACTTGACGACGGGGACCTAAGGCGCCCGGTTTGCAATCCACGGCGCTACGGTCAAGGCAAAGTCCAGCCGACAAACGCGCAGCCGCGGTGCGAATTCGCGCCGTATGCGCGCGGCGGCGAAAGCCGTAGTTCGGATGAAAATCCCTGACCTTCGGGTGTGCGGGTTCGAGTCCCGCCGGTCGCACCAAGTTAGGCCCCTCTCCCTGGAGGGCAGAGGGGAGGTCACCAGACAGACGCCAATCGCTCCATGTTCTCGCCGCAACGCCGTTCGTTCCGCCAGCTGCTGCTCGTGGCATTTTTGCTGATCGCGGCACTGTTGAGCGCGGCGTCGCTGCGAGGCTTGTATCTGCTGGAGGGGCTGCTGCGGCAGAGCAGCGAAGGGGCGCGACAGGCCGTTGCCAGGACCGCTGACGCACAGGTTCTGGCCGAGCGCACGGTGGCGATGGAACGCGCGGCGCGCCAGTATCTGGTGCTGGAGGACCGATCGCTGCGACAGCGCTTTGACGACACCACCCGCGACGCGGCCGCAGCGCTGGCGCGGTTGTCCGACACGGACATCCCCTCGAACCTCGCGCAGGACTGGCGCTTGACGGCGGCCACGATCCAATCCCAGCTGTATGGACCGGAGGTCTCTCTGCGCGGCAGCGAGGCCACGATCACGACCGCCTTCCGCGAGCTCGACGGCATCAACGGCGCGATCGCCGAGCAGGTGCGGCTGGCAACGGAGGCGCGCAACCAGCTGCTGATGAACAAGCTGGATGCCGGTCGCGCTCAGCTGTGGCGGCAGATCCTGGCCGCGATCGGCCTGACGATCGCGCTCGCGTTCGCGTTCGGTCTGTGGCTGGCACGGCCCTTGAAGCGACTGGAAATGGCGGTCGTCAGCCTGGGCGAGAACCGGCTCGACCAGCCGATCGACATCCGCGGGCCGACCGACGTGCGGCTGCTGGGCCGGCGCCTGGAGTGGCTGCGCCTTCGGCTGGCGGAGCTCGATTCGGACAAGGCCCGCTTTTTGCGCCACGTATCGCACGAACTGAAAACGCCGCTGGCGGCGCTGCGCGAGGGCGTGTCGCTGCTCGAGGACGGGATCGCAGGCACGCTGAGCGGCAGCCAGCGCGAGGTCGCACGGATCCTGCGGCAGAACACCGCGCTGCTGCAGGGTCAGATCGAGGACTTGCTGCGGTTCAATGCGGCAGCGTTCGAGGCGCGGCAACTGGTGCGCCGAAACACCGAGCTGACCGCGCTCGTCAGGGAACTGGTGGCCCAGCAGCGCCTGCAGTGGATGGCGCGCCAGTTGAGCGTCGTGGTGCGCGGCGAGCCGCTGCAGGCCGAGGTCGACCCCGACAAGCTGCGCGCCGCCCTTGGTAACCTGCTATCCAACGCCATTCGCTTCAGCCCCGTGGGAGCCACCATTCATTTTTCGGTCACGCGCCTGCCCGAGCGCGCCTGCATCGACATTCGGGATCAAGGTCCCGGTGTAGCCAGCGCGGACCGGGCCCGCATCTTCGAACCCTTTTATCGCGGCGAGCGTCAGCCCAGCGACGCGGAACGCGGCAGTGGAATCGGTCTGTCGATCGTGCACGAATACATCACGGCGCATGGCGGCCAGGTCGCGTTGCTGGATGATGGACCCGGTGCCCACTTCCATATCGAACTGCCACATGCCGCCTAGATCGTCGATGCGAGGCCCCGCCCGCCGATGGCCGTCGGCCCTCGGTGCTTTGTGCGCATTGGGGGTCGCCGGGTGCACCCTGGTTCAGCCGGCGCCGCGGCCGCCGCCTCCGGTAGCGGCCGCTCCCGAGCCTGCGCCGCCGGCGCCCGCCCCGGCTCGTGCGCCCGAGCCCGCGGCACCGCTGCAAGCGGATGCGGCCGGCTCGGCCGACCTGGCCGCTCGGCGCCTGCTCGTCTATCACGAACGCTTGCGACAGATGTCCGCAGCCGACGTGGCCGGCGAGGTCACCCGGCTGGGCGCCCGGGTCTCGTCCGCCGATCCGCCCGCCTCGCCCGACGACGTGCTGGCGCTGGCGCTGGCCCTGGCCCAGGAACACAGCCCGGGCGATCTGGCACGCGCGGCCAGCCTGCTGGAGCCGATCACGCAAGCCACCTCGCCCGCACGATCCAGCAGTTGAGCGAGAAGCTCGAGGCGCTGAAGGCCATCGAGCGCAGCATGACCGCGCATCCGGCGGCAACGCCGCCGGCCGGATCGGCACCCGGCCTCGAGTCGGCTCCGCCCGTGCCGAAGACCCCCTGAGCGAGGGCGAACGGGCCGCCTCGCTCGACAGGACGACGAACGGATGGCAAACCTGCTGCTGGTCGACGACGACGCCGATCTGGTGAAGCTGCTGTCGATGCGGCTGGGCGCGGCCGGCCATCGCGTAACCGCGGTCGAGTCGGCCGAGGCGGCGCTCACGCAACTGGCGGTGGCGCGGCCACAGCTGGTTGTGAGCGACGTACGACTGCCGGGACGCGACGGCCTGATGCTGTTCGACGAGATCCGGGCGCGTTACCCCGCGCTGCCGGTGATTCTGCTGACCGCGCATGGAACGATCCCCGATGCGGTTGAGGCGACTTCGCGCGGAGTTTTCAGTTACCTGACGAAGCCTTTCGACGGCAAGGCACTGCTCGACAAGGTCAATCAGGCGCTCGCGTTGCCGGCGCCGGAACCGCATCCGCAGACGGGCGACGACGCCTGGCGCGCCGCCGTCGTCAGCCGCTCCAACTGCATGGCAGACCTGCTGGCCGAAGCCAAGATGGTCGCGGCATCCGATGCCAGCGTGCTGATCAGCGGCGAAAGCGGCACCGGTAAGGAATTGCTCGCGCAGGCGATTCACCGCGCCAGCCCGCGCGCCGCCGAGCCGTTCGTGGCCGTGAACTGCGGCGCGATTCCGGAGGCGCTGCTGGAGTCGGAGTTGTTCGGCCACGTGAAAGGCTCGTTCACCGGCGCGCTGGCGAACCACAGGGGCCTGATCGTTACGGCCGGCGGCGGAACCTTGTTCCTGGACGAAATCGGCGACATGCCCCTTGCGCTGCAGGTCAAGCTGCTGCGCGTTCTGCAGGAGCGCTCGGTGCGGCCGGTCGGTTCCAGCCTGTCGCTGCCGGTGGACGTGCGAATCCTCTCGGCCACGAACCGCGACCTGGATTCGGCGATGGCGCAGGGCCAGTTCAGAGAGGACCTTTATTACCGGCTCAACGTGGTTTCGCTGCGACTGCCTCCGCTGGGCGAACGGCGCGAAGACATCCCGCTGCTGGCCAACCACTTCCTGGCACGCCTGAGCGAAAAGTACGGCAAGCGCTTCAACGGCTTTGCGCCGGACGCGTTGAAGGCGCTGACCACGGCCAGCTGGCCTGGCAATGTGCGGCAGTTGCACAACGTGGTCGAGCAGGTTTGTGCGCTGACCACGACGCGCCTGATTCCGCTGGCGCTGGTGCAGCGGGCGCTGCGCGTGCCCACGATGGAGGTGTTGAGCTACGCCGAAGCGCGTCAGCGCTTCGAGCGCGATTACCTGGTCGGGCTGCTCAAGCTCACGGACGGCAACGCCGCCGACGCGGCGCGGCTCGCCGAGCGCAACCGCACCGAGTTTTATCGGTTGCTGCAAAAGCACGGCCTGACGCCCGGCCAGTTCCGGGCCGTCCCGCCTGTCGCCGATTAGTGACAAGCCGGAAAGCAATCTGATTCAAAGAGTTGCATCCGGCTCCCCGGCCGGTTGTCGCCGTCTGGCGACAGAAAAGCCTCGTTTTGCGGTCTGCCAGCCTGCTGCGCCAGCGCTGCTCGGCGTGTCCTATTTAAGTTATTGATGTAAATAGTATTTGACGTTGGCACGCGGATTGCTTCCATAAGTGGGAGCGCAACTCGCCTGCCGACGACTTGGACCGCCACGTCATTGCCCTGCCGCAACTGCCCTCGCCGACCTTCGTCCCGTTGACGCGAAACGTCGCTGTCCGGGCGGCGCTTGCCAGTGCCGCTCTGCTGGTGGGACCTGTCGGAGGCGCCCGCGCCTTCGGGTTCGACGACGTCGCGGAGCGGGCGCGCGCTCTGGCCAGCAGGCCTTACGCGACCGTCAGCGCGGCACTGCCAGAGGAACTGAAAAGCCTCGGCTACGACGGGTACCGCGGCATTCGGTTCGATCCGAAAAAGGCGTTTTGGCGCGACCGGGCCCTGCCCTTCGAGCTGCAGTTCTTCCACCGCGCGAACCTGCACACGCAGCAGCTGGCCATCCACGAAATCGCGGGCGGGGCCGTCCGGCGCATCGCGTTCGACGCGCGCGACTTCGATTACGGCACGACCGGGCTGTCGCCGCAGCGTTGGGGCGACCTCGGATTCGCCGGCCTTCGCGTGCATTACGCACTGAATACGCCGTCCTACAAGGACGAGCTGGTGGCGTTTCTGGATGCCACCTACTTCCGCGCGCTCGGCCAGGGGCAGCGCTACGGCATGTCCGCGCGCGCCATCGCGATCGACACCATTGGGGCCCAGGGCGAGGAGTTTCCGCGCTTTGTCGAGTTCTGGGTGCAGCGCCCTGCGCCTGGGGCGAGGTCGCTCGTCATCCACGCGCTGCTCGATTCGCCGCGGGCGGCCGGCGCCTACCGGTTCACGTTTAAACCCGGCCAGGACACCGTTGTGGACGTGCAGGCGCGCCTTTACCTGCGCGCCGCCGTGACCACCCTGGGGCTGGCGCCGCTGACCAGCATGTTTCTGCACGGCGCAAACCAGCCGCACGCGGGCGACTTTCGCCCCCAGGTGCACGATTCCGACGGCCTGATGATGGCCCTCGGGGATGGCGCGGGCGGTGCCGAGTGGCTATGGCGGCCCCTGATCAACCCGGCGCAGCCGCTGGTGACCTCGTTTGCAGCGCGCGAGCTGAAGGGCTTCGGCCTGATGCAGCGCGAGCGCCGCTTTTCGAGCTACGAAGACACCGAGGCACGCTACGAGCTTCGGCCCAGTTGCTGGATCGCTCCGCAGGGGCGCTGGGGACCGGGGCGCCTCGAGCTGGTGCAACTGCCGACAGCGAACGAGGCCAATGACAACATCGTCGCCTACTGGGTGCCCGACCGGATTCCAGAGGCCGGCAGGCCGCTGGACGTTGCCTACCGGATGCACTGGCAGGGCGACCGCCAGCAGCGCCCGCCCGCCGGATGGGCCGTGCAATCGAGGCTCGGCCACGGTCTGGCCAACGGCAAGGTGGACCCGCGCGAAGTCCAGTACGTCGTCGACTTCGACGGACCCGCACTGCGCGGCCTGGCCGCCGACGCAGCCGTGAAGGCCGTCGTAACGGCAGGCACCAACGCTCAGGTTGTCGAGGCCAACGCGTACCGCAACCCGGCCAACGGCGACTGGCGCATGACGGTGCGCGTGAACCGGCTGCAATCCTCGCAGCCGGTCGAGCTTCGCGCCTTTCTACAACACGGAAACAGGGCTCTGACCGAAACATGGACCACGATCATCCCATCCGGTTGAACGCCACCGCGCTTGCGACAGGCCTCGTCACGCGTGCACGGCGCGCAGTACCTCGCGCAAGCGCGCCCCCGATCCACCGCGCCTCGATGGCGGCACGGCCGTGGCGGGGCTTCGCTCGCAGCATCGGCGACGCCACGTTGGCAGCGCTGCTACGCCCGCGAGCGCGAGGCGTTGCCGGCGGCATCGGGGACGCGGCGCGGGCGCGCCAGGGAGTGCGACGTGGCGGCGCCGACGCGCCCGCCGCTGCGGAGCCGGCCTGGCAGCGTGCCGCCTCCCGCCGCCGTGCGGTGCTGCTGGTTCTGGTCGCACTCTCGGCCGGCGGCGCGACGGCGCTGCTGGCGCATGCGCTGCCGTCGCATCACAGCGGGTCTTTGCGCCTGGTTCAGATCGGCCTG
>WNGJ01005238.1_pt1 | contig 26306 bp, 24 predicted proteins | sample 5400611 | NCBI WGS metagenome assembly WNGJ01 (sample SAMN13153375, study PRJNA577476) | soil metagenome | isolation source: 40 cm soil or saprolite under Garry oak tree replicate 1 | place: USA:California | collected 2016-06-15
GACCGCGGCGCGAATCGGGCCAAGGACCCTGTGGTCCGGAAGTCGAACGTGATGTTGAAATTGTGATTGAATCCCATGTGGCGGATCGTGACGTTCTGGAGGAAGTACGGAGAAGTGGTCGGGAGTCCGGACTCGTCCGTCGCGAACCAGTCGGACGAGAGGAGGGCGAGGTCGGGCACGTCCGCCGTGCCGTTCGTGCGGATCGTCACGTACATGATCGCGCGGTGGATCACGGGCGTCGGATTCCCGGGCCGGTTGAAGATGATGACGTCGCCGTAGTCCCCGTACGTCGCGTAGCCGCTCGCCCTTCCCTCGATGTACGTGAGGATTGAGGCACGCGTCGGGGCGGCCTGCTGGAACACCATGTCCCCCGTGTCGATCACGCCGAGGAACGATTCCTGGCCCGAGTGTTGCATCGACGAGCTCTCGACGACCACGAGGGGCGGCCACGTGCCCGCGTAGGCGTACATCGAGGCGAGGAACACCGCGACGATCACGCCCGCCACGATGAGGTCCCGGGCGAGCCCCAGCCACACGTTCTCCGGGGCCTCGTCGTCCTCCGGGTCGTCTCGGGGCATGGGCCCTCCGCCAAAGAGGGCGGTCCTCATAAACCCACGCGGACCGTCAAAGGTCGAACGTCGAGACGGCGCGTCGGACCGGATACGCGACGTTGTGGATCGGCACGGAGGGGGAGGGCCCCTCGAAGTCTTCCAGTCGGACGGACGACGCCCGAAGCTCGGCGAACGGGATCCCCTTGTGAATGTGGCCGTGGATCACGAGCCTCGGTCGGCGTCGCAGGACGACCGCCTCGAGCGCCTTGCAGCCGAGTTCGGGGCGCCACTCCTCCTTCTCGCCGCCCATCGTCACGTACGTCGGCGGGTAGTGCGTGAGGAGCACGCGCGCGTCGTCGCCCGCGAGGAGGCCGTCGAGGAGCTCGATCCGGCGGCGGTACACGTCCGCGAGGTGCGGGAGGTTCCTTCGCTGCCACCACGTCGGGCGATCGAGGCTCCCCGTGCTGCCGACGACGTTAACCCGACCGCCGTCGGATTCGAAGGCCGCCGACTCGTCCTGGAGGAACCGCACGCCGTACGCCTCGGCGAAGCGCGCGACGTACGTCGGATGGTCGGGCTCGTACTCGTTGTTCCCGAAGACCGCCGCGATCGGCGCCCGGACCCGTTCGCGGATCGCACGGAGGACCGCCTCGAACGCGTCGACGTCGTTCCGGTCCGTCGTGTCGCCGGCCAAGAGGAACAGGTCGGTCGGCCCGAGGCGCTCGAGGTCCGTTCGGAGGGCGTCGAGGCCCTGAGGACCGTGCACGTCCCCGACGGCGGCGATCCGCACGCGCCGCGGAACGCGCACCGCGTCGATGAACCTATCCCGCGGTCAGAACTCCCGGATGATCGCTTGTCCCGTCGCCAAGTCGACGATCGGGAGGCGGGCGGGCATCGGATCGATGTTCCGCATCTTCTGGTACGGCGTCTGCGCCTGCCACGTCGACGAGTTCACGAGCACGACGCCGCGGTAGGCGTCGACGCCGACCGAGTGGACGTGGCCGGTCGCGAAGAGGTCGGGGACCTCGTTGACGATGAGGTGGTCCTCCGCCTCGGGGGCGATCGGGGTCTTGCCCCCGTAGATCGGTGCGAGGTGCCGCATGCGCAGCATCGCCTTCATCGCATCGATCGGTCGGTGGTAGCTCAGCCCCGGAACGGCGGACACGAGGTCGTCCATGCTCCGCCCATGGTACGAGAGGATGCGGACGCCCTCGATGCCGAGGAGGCACGGGTTGCCCGCGAAGGTGATGTTCGAGTCGAAGAGCTTCTGGATCGAGGTCGGGAACGCGGGCTGCGGCTCGGCCGGGCGCACCGCGTCGTGGTTCCCCGGGCTCATGACCACGGCGATCCGGTCCGGCAGGGCGGCCATCATCGTCGCGAGCGCCTCGTACTGCCCGTAGATGTCGTCGATCGCGAGTTCCTCGTCCTGCCGCGGGTAGACGCCGATCCCGTCCACGACGTCGCCGCTCACGACGAGATACCGGATGGACCGGGCGACCTCGTCGTCGCCCCCGAGCCACGCGGACACCTTCGACCACTTGTCCTCGAGGAACGTGCGGCTGCCGACGTGGATGTCCGACATGAACGCCGCGCGGACGTGCTCCTTCGTCCCGTGGAACGGGCGCGCGATCGGGATGTCCGGCCGCACGAGGGATTGGGCGATGACGAGCCCGCGGTCGTTCGCGGTCCCGACGACGCCCACGACCTCGTCCATCACGACCGACTCCGCGGCGAGCTGGGAGTCGGAGGGCACGAGGACGGGGACCGTCTCCGACTCGTCCTCGAGCTCGAGGATGCGGTGGCCGTTCTTCGTCGTCCGGACGTCCGCCACCATCCCGATGATGCGCACCTCGCGGGTCGACTTGCGGGCCTTCGCGATGTCCTGCGCCCCCGCCAGTTCGCGGCGGGCGAGCAGCAGGTTGCGAAGGACGTGGAAGCGGTGGCGGAAGTAGCGGGTGAAGTCCTCGAGCGTGCCCTCGCACGTCGAGCGACCCGTGATGTCCCTCAGGATCCGGACGTCGGCGTCGCGGCCGCCGGCCGGTTCGCCTTCCCGCCGGAACGAGGCGGGCACGGATACCTGGGCGGTCACGACGGCCTCGACCGGGAGCGGCCGGACCCTCGCCGCCGCCTGCCGGGCGATCGTCCCCGCCTCGACGACGTCGTGCAGCGTGACGACGAACGGCATCTCGGAGCACTTCTCCAGGAACGCCTGGAGCGGCGCGATCGGGTCCCGCTGGCCGAGGAGGAAGTCGATCGCGTCCGGCTCGAGCAGCGTCCCGCGCCGGCTTACGAACGCCAAAAGCTCCTCGCGCATCCGCCGGGCCCATGGCACGCCATCGAATAAAAAGGGTTCGTCGCGCACGAGACGTCGTTCGAAGAAAATTATAGGCGGACCGGCGAATCGGGTCCGATGCTCCGCGTCCGGGCCGAGGCGCCCCTCCGGCCGACCGAGAGCGCGGAGAAGCTCTCCGCCGCCATCCGCAATCTCTTCCCCGACGCGGTGCTGGAGGTGCACGCGGATCGCGTCGTCGGGACGACGGAGACGCTCGACCGGCTCCGGGAGCGGATTCGGGCCCAGAGGATCCGGGATACGGCGCGCCGCCAACTCCTCGCCGGCCGCCACGGGGATCGGACCGGGGTGGACTTGAACAAGCAGGCCGCGTTCGTGGGGGTCGTGAGCTTCGGCGCGGCATCGCCGCTCGGTGACATCCGCGTGGAGATCGAATCGGACGACCTGTCCGCGGTGATCGACTTTGTCGCCGAGAGCACGCGGGAGCCGAAGGCCAGGCCCTAGGCGGTCCGGCCGCAGCGCGTGCAGGTGAAGCGGCCGGCGTCGTAGCGGGCCTCGACCCACGCGCAGTTCGGACATTGGAATCGCACGGGCGGATAGCCGTACGGAGGCGGCACGTACGTCGGGGCGTAGTCGCGCGGGATGCGGGCCGGGTCCCGGACCGTGGCGACGGGCACGGCGGCCGCGGACGTCGGGGCGGGTGGCCACGCCAGGCTGGGCGGACCGGGAGGCGGGAACTCCGAGGACGGGAGGCCCGGCGGCGGGGTTGCCGAGTACGGAGGGACTGGGGTGGCGGGAGGCGCCAGGACCGGAGGACGGAAACTTCGCACGAGTTCCTGGAACCGCTTCGTGGCGTGGAGCGAGTACCAGGCGAAGAACCCGGCGCCGGCCACCGCGAGGCCGAGCACCAGGAGTTCGGTGAGCAGGAGGGTCGCCTCCCCGCCGACGCCCTCGAAGTACAGGGAGTCGATGTAGTCGTTCACGAAGTGGGCGAGCATCGCGGCCCCGACGCCGTGTCGGAGGAAGAGGTACCCGAACCCGAGGCCGGCGACCATCGCGGGGATGACCTTCCACCATCCCCACCCCGGCGCGTGCGCGAGGCCGAAGATCGCGGAGCTCGCGAACAGGAACGCCCACGCCGCGACCAGCGTCTCGCGCGGCGAATCGGCCCGCAGGGTGCCACCGAGGAGGTACCGCAGGCTGCCCGCGACGTGGCGCCCGGCGGATCCGGGCCCGGCCCCCGCGCCCCCGCGGCTCACCTCGAGGAGCCGGAGGACGACCGACCCGAGCGCCATCGGGAGTCCGATCAGCGCGACGCGGAAGGCGAGTTCCTCGTACACGCCCGCGTTCGCGAGTTCGAAGAGGAACACCCACGCGTTCGCCGTCGTGATCTCGATCGGGGACGTCGGCGAGATCTGGGCGAGCTCGAGCAACAGGATGAATGCGAGTTGGAAGAACGTCACGGCCATCCACACCTGGGCGATCGCGAGCCAAGCGCTGCGGCTCCGGAGTCGAGTGCCGATCGATTGCAAGGGGGCGCGGATCGCGTCCCAGGTCCGCTTTCGGTCCGCGTACGCGTAGTATCCGCCGGCGACGAGGATGGCGAGGACGACCAGCCCGTAGTACGCCAGGAAGAGCGGCTTGTCTTGCGATCGGTAGACGACGACCGGCGTCGGCAGCGGCACGTAGAGGAAGACGCCCGCATCGGTCGTCCACAACAGACGGATGTTGTCGAAGCCCACGTTCACCGGGCCCGACGAGGCGAGGTCGATGAAGGCGATTTTCAGGTAATAGGACGTGTTCGCCGCGGGCAGGCGCCCGTCGGCGTCAAACGGCGGCATGGCCGTCCACCCCATTGGCGCGGTGAGGTTCTCGATGCCGACCGCGGTCAGCGGGTCGGGGTTGGAGAGAGACGAATCGACGGAGACAAGGAGCCGGCCGGACGTCAACGGACCCGTGATCTGCACGTCGAGTCGGACGACGGCGGCGAACGGCAGCGAGGCGCCCACGGGGACCTCGAACGCCTGCCACCAGAAACCGCGTGCGCCGGACGTCGGCAAGGTCGTCTCGAGATACCCGCCCAGGTTCCCTCCCGCGCTCTGGTACGCGAGACTCGAGCCCGTTCCCCATTGGTCGGAGGTCCAGTTGCCGTCGAAGTCGAGCCCGCTGTTCACGTTCGCCCCGGATTGAATGCCTTGGATGCCGGGCACGACCATCGTGGGACTCCAGAGCAGCGCGGCGAAATCCGTCAGGGCGAGGACGAGGAAGCCGACCATCGCGAGCGTCCAGAGGATCGAGAGGACGGAGCGCCCGCCGGAGGGGCTCGGGGGCGGCCGGTACGCCCACGCCGCGGTCGGCAAGCCGCAACGCGGACAGAAGTGGCCCCGGAACACGGTGCCGCAGCGCGGGCACGGCCATCCAGGGGCCGCCGCAATCGCGGCGGGTGGGGCCGTCGCGGGCGCCGGGGTGCCGCATCGAGGGCAAAACGACCCGTCGAACGTCGCGCCGCATCGGACGCACTGCATTTGCCGCTGGACGAGGAGCCCGCGATATTTAATGGTGCGGTCCCCGCTCGCTCGGCGCGCGGTTGCACGCGGTTGCACGAAAGACAAGCGTCCGCTCGCACTCCGCGAATCTTTATATCGGATGGGTCGGTTGCGCGGCCCTCCGCGCGCGGCGGAGGCTTCCCTCGAGGTCGGAGGAGTCGGAATGGAATACGAAGACAGAAGCCGGCGCAACGTGGACGTGGAGTTCGAGACGATTAAGGCCGAGAAGGTCAACTTCGGGCGCAACAATTTCCTCGAGATCGCGCGGAAGCGCGCGAAGACGTCCGAGGGGACGAACGAGTTCATTTCCGTCTCGCGAGGCTACTATCTGCCTGACAAGACGGAGCGGTTCAAGCGCTCCCTCACGATCCCGGACGACCCTGAAGTCCGCGCGTTCGTGGCCGAGAAGATTCGGTCGCTCTGAGCGGCCCCGCGGACGGCGGGAGGGCCCGGTCCATCGGAGCGGACCGCCGGTTTTAAATCGCCCCGGTTCCATATGAGATGGCCCTTTTGCAGGTGCAATTAGGGGGGAGTGTTCATCGGGCCGTCGTCGTTGAAGCAGGGCCTAGGCTATCTCGCCCAGGACCCTGCGGAGAACGTAGTGCCGTTCGTCCACCACCTCGCGGACGCCCGCACGCCGTTCCTCTGGATCACCTCTCGGCCCGTGGACACCGCGCCCGACGGCGGGGACCTGCTGCGCGTCACGACGCTGCGGGGCGGGATGGCCACGGCGGACCCGCGGCGGCTCCAGGATCTGAAGACGGCCGCCACGACGTTCTTCGACGAGCGAGGCCCCGGGATCCTGGTGCTCGACTGCCTCGAACCGCTCGTCCTTCACGCCGGCGTCGAGCGCGCGCTCCGGTTCGTCGAAGACCTCCACGAGGAGGTGGCGATGCGGAGCGGCATCCTTGTCGTCTTCGCCGACCCGAGGACCGTCACCGCGCGGATGATCGCCTGGCTCGAGCGGGAACTCGACCCGCTGCCGCGGTCCGCGATCGTCCTCAGGGTTGAGCCTCGGGTCGTCGTCTGAGCTCACGGCCCGAAGAGCAGTCCCATCCCGGACGCCGCGTCCTCGTCCTGGGCCCGGAATCGTCCGTAGACGCGCTCCGCTTCCGCGCCGTCGAGCGGCCGCGCGACGTCTTTGAGCAGCTCGACCGCGCGCGCGATGCCCGCCTCGCTACCCTCCACGACCATGTACCGGTCGTCGCCGGGCAGGCCGAGGCTCTTCGCGTCCCGCGCCGTGACGCTCTGCCGGCTCACGACGTCGTCCTTCCACAGGACGTCCGCCTTGGGGGCGTGGACGGCCGGCACCCGGAAGACCCGGTACACGGGGGCACGCACGCGAACCTTCCTATTAAGCGTTCATTCCTCGTCGTGCGGCCGGGTGAAGGGGAGGATCAGCAGGAACGCGCCGACGATCAGGAACGCCATGCCCGCGAGCGGCTCGACGACCCATGCGACGCCGATCCCGATGACCGCGAACGCGAGACCGAGGACGCCCAGCAGCGTGCGGGTCGCGGCCACGCGCCCCGTACGTGAGCGGGCCCTAAAGGGCTTTTGCGGCACCCGTCCCGGATGATAACCATCCGCAAACCTTCTTATCGCGTCCGTCCGCATCGGCACGGCGTGCCCGACCCGGAGGAAATTGGCGAGATGCAGATCCTCGCCGCGCTGATCGGGGTCGCGGAGATGGTCGGCGGGCTGACGGACACGGACGAGTTGCTCGCCTCGATCGTGCGCGTGATGCCCGGCCTCGTCCGGGTGGACCGGTGCGCGATCCTGAGCTACGATCCGTCCGCCCGGGAGTTCCGCACGATCACGTCCTTCGCGCCGGGCGGGCGGTCGACTCCCTTCGACGGACTCACGATCGAGGAGGCGGAGATCCCGCGGCTCGCGCAGCGCCTGATTTCGCTGCGCCTCCCGGCGCTCGTGAAGGCGCCGTCCCGTGAGGCGGAAGCGGGTCTGCCCCCGCTCCTCCAGAAGCGCCTCGGCCTTCGATCGGCGCTCGTGGTGCCGCTGGCGGCCCGCGGCCGATTCCTGGGGGTCCTCTGGCTCGATGACACCCGCGCGCCGCACCTCTTCACCTCGAAAGAGATTAACATCGTCCAAGGCGTCGCGGCCCAGGTGGCGATCGCCCTCGACGGGGCGAAACTCGCCGTCCAGCTCGACCTCGAGCGACGCCGGCTCGAGGCGCTCGTGGCCGCGCTTGCGGACGGCCTGGTCGTCGTAGACCGCGACCTCCGCGTCCTGTACCTGGACGGCGGCGCAGAGGCGCTCCTCGGTTGGCAATCGTCCGAGGTCCGCGGTCGTCGGATGCACGATGTCTTCGACATCTCCGAGGCCGAGGCGAGCGTCGCCTGGACGAGGGAGAAGAGCCGTCCCGCCCTGGCGCCGAAGGATCTCCGGCTCCGGGCTCATGATGGCGTCACGGTCCAATGCAACGCGCAGGCGATCGCGGTGCGCGGGGACGACGGCGAGTTGATCCAGATCCTGTTCGCGCTCCGCAAGAAGGCAGGGACGAAGGGCTATTCGGAACGGATGATGGACTCGATCGATCAGCTCGGGCCGCTTCAGGCCGCAGACCCGCCGGAATAGAGCAGCAGGCGGATCTCCGCCGTCGTGAAGCGACTGTTCGCCCGCAACGTCGCCTCGTCGCCTTCGCGGATCGCCCGGAGGAAGAGCGGGCATCCTTTCGTCAGGAGGAAGACCCGCCGCAACGCTTCGTCCTCGATTGCTGGATTCCCGAGGATCGCGCGGCAGTCCTCGGGATCGAGGCCGCGGAGGTGGCGCTCCACCACCGTCCCTCGGTCGACGTCCTTCTTCGCATAGAATCGGCAGTACGCGGGCGTCGATTCTTGAGCGAGCAGGAGCACCTTCGCCTTCGTCCCCGCCGCCTCGTTCAGGAAGCCGACGAACACTTCGACGATCGGCTCCGCCACGTCGCCGTACCCGTCGACGATGAGGAGCTTCGTCCCGCCAGCGAAGGGGCGGCCGAGGGCCCGTGCGACGTCCCCCGGATCGTCCGGCGCTTCCACCGGCGTCCCCGTGGCCGACGAGAGGGACTCCGCGAAATCCTCCAGCCGCGCGCCGTCCTCGATGACGACCCACACGGATTTCGGCACGGCCTCGCCGAACGCCCATCCGAGCGCCGTCTTTCCCATCCCCCGGGAGCCGTAGACGACCGCGACGGGCGCGCTCCCGGCGAGCCAGCGTCGGAGGGCCGCGAGGTCCTCGTCCCGGCCGAGGAGCGACGGTCGCTCCAGCTCCGCCACGCTCGGGGTCAGGCGGCCCCGTGCGTCGACGGTGCCGAGCGCGGCGAGCGGCGTCAGGCCGAACGCCTTCCGCGCGTCGCCGAGCGTCGTCGCACGGCCGTCGACCTCGACGCTCGTGGCGTCGACATCCGTCAGGAGTTGCCGCGCGCGGCGCACGCCCGCTTCCGTGAGCGCGTACACTCGGATCTTGCGCGTCTGCCCGCGGAGTCGCGTCTCTCGCGAGTCGATCAGCCCTTCGTCGTGCAGGGACCGGAGCGTCCGCGGGACGTGGCTCCGCAGGACGCGGGCGCCCTCGGCGATGCCCGCCTGGGTCGCGTGCCGTCCGGGCTCGGGGACGTTCCAGAATCCGTGGAGGTGGAGGAGGACGCGCTCGGCCGCGGTGAGCTCCACGGCGTTCCGATGCGGTCCCGTTTACTTAAGTGTGCGGCCCCTGAGAATCACGCTTTCGATGGATGGTAACTACCGCGAACAATTTATATAGCGTCGTCCCGGCTGTGCAACGTATTCTCCCTGCCCACCGGGAGGCCACGCCTTGAAAACCGTCGTTCGCGAAGACGAGTCCGGGATCTCCGAAGTGATCGGGACGATCCTGATCCTCGCGATGACGGTCGTGCTGTTCTCGACGATCATCATTTGGGTCTCGAGCATTCCCACGCCGGTCGCGCAGACCCGCCTCGACCTGCAGTCGCAGATGGTGCCGATCTACGTCGGGTCGACGGAGGTCGGCGTCAACATCACCCTCACCCACCAAGGCGGCGAGGCGTTGCAGCCGATCCCGACCATCCTCTACGTCACGTCGCAGCGGGCGTCGAATCCCGCGAAGACGGACATCGTCCGATTGCACCTCTACAACAAACTGCTCGGGAGCCCGAACGGCCTCGTCGACGGGAAAGACAGCGTGTGGAGCGTCGGCGAGCGATGGGCGTACAAGAACACCTCGCTCCGATCGACGGACGTCGTCACGATCACGATCGTCGACACCCTGAAGAGCGTCATCCTCTGGACGTCCCAGGTCAACGCGCCCTCCGGGACGCGCCCGCCGGTCTTCGTGGACAAGTGGGCGGACGGCCTCTACTCGACGGACGCGATCGACCCCGTCCAATCGGGCCTCGGCGTCTACTTCTTCGCGAAGGTCGCGGATCCGGACAACGATCTGAACCCCAAGTCGGTCTACGCGACGATCACCGCCTGGTACGGCACGCCCGACCCCTGTTCCAAGCCTCAGGCGATGCGGGACGACGGCCTGTTCCCGGACAAGGTCTCGGGCGACGGCATCTTCACCCTCGGCGGCATCTCGTGCATGAAACCTCCGTATCCGAACCTGGATTGGGCCGGTTCGATCGTCCTGTTCAACGCGACGGATAAGGCGGGACACGCGACGCAGTCGCGCATCGTCCTCGACGTCATCCCGGGCCCGCCCGGGAGCGGGGGAGGCGGCGGGACCAACGGCACGGGCCGTCCCGCGAACCTCCGCTGGAACGGCCGGCAAGGCTACAACATCTTCAACGCCTCGGAATGGGACCGGTTCAAGTACACCGCCAAGGAGACGCGGACGTTCCGCGGATCCGAGGAGGTCATCGTCGTCGTCGGCAGCCTGGACCTCGAGAACACGTTCGACACGGACCGCTTCACGCTGTACGACCCGTTCAGCGGGTACCCCTCGCAGCCGGTCGTCTACGGCACGAACAAGGGCGCGACCTCGGCGACCACGCCCTCGTCGACGCAGGCGTTCACGTTCCTCGAGTTCATCAACGGATACTACATCTATACGTTCCGATTCAAACTGAACGCGCCCACCGACCCGGTCGTCGGCACGAACTACTACAAGGTCCCCACTCACCCGCCCAAGTACTTCTTCGCGAAGTACACGCTCGACATCCTCCTGTTCTCGGCGAGCGCGGTCCGCTTCAACACGACGGACTCGGTTCAGATCACGGACGAGGACGGATACATGCGGGACTTCCCGCAGGTCCAGACCTTCAAGGACGTCGGGTTCACGAAAGCGACGAGCCGCTTCAACTCGACGGACGTGGCGTACGTCCAGGTGAAGATGTTCACGACGGACGCGACCGTCACGAACGTGGTCTTCGGGAACGTCATCATCAAAGACTACGCGGGCGGCACCCAGCTGATGCGCGCGCCCGTGAACGGCCACGACACGAACATCCCGATCTGCCCGGTGAGCCCGCCGTGCTCCGGGACGGCGGTCACGATCAACGGCGTGCAGCGAGTGTACCGCTTCGCGATCAACTTCACCCGCGCGAGCCAAGACCCGTGGGTCGAAGGGACGCAGAACTACGCCCTGACGATCTCGAGCATCCGGGACTCGGACGAATCGTACGCGAACGTCGCGACCCAGCTTGTCGTCGTGGCACCGCTATACAAGCTGGACGTGGTCGCGGGCACCGACTCGGCGACGAACAACGCGTGGGGCACGAAGGACTACTCGTACTCCTACGAGAACCTGAACGGCTTGGACCGGTGGCGGGTCGACCGGATCGAGTACTGCGGCCTCTCCGGGACCTGCAAGACGTCGTATCACACGATCTCGATCGTCTACATCGACTTCGACCGCGACGGGGACCTGGACACCGTCAGCAGCATCTTCGTCGACAACAGCAACGGCCAGATCGTCCTGCACCGCCGGGACTTGGATTCCCAGGGCAACGTCGTCTTCACGCGATTCGTCATGGAGAACCTCGCGGGCATCTACTGCAACGCCTTGGCCGTCGGCGACGTCACGGGAGACGGAGCCCCGGAGGTCATCTGCGGCGCCTCGAACGGCGCGGTGTGGTACTACAAGAACGACGGCAGCTGGCAAGGCGGGGCCGCGACGAAGATCGCGGTGGACAACTCCCGCACGCAATCGATCTCCGCGGTCGCGATCGGTGACTTCAACGGCGATGGAGGCAACGACATCGCGGTCGCCGGGGCCGGCGGTCGGCTCACCTGGTACCCGAACCTCGACAAGCTCGGGAAGTTCCAGAACGCCGGGATCACGGACGACTGGTTCGCGGAGGGCGAGGTGACCAAGAAGGGGAACGTCACCTCGGGCAGCTACCTGAACACGTTCGTCTCGGACGACAGCTACGAACAGGTCCGCGAGTACACGTTCACGGAGCCGGTCCAGTCGGGCGCCACGACAAACGGGGCGTTCGTTTCCGACCTGGGCGGATGGACGTACGCGGACTGGCAGGACCCGGGCACGTCCGCGAGCGGCACGTGGGCCGCGAGCGGCGGGAACCCCGGGGGATACGCGTCCATCTCGACGAACTGGGTGAACAGCCAGGTCGTCTCCGGATACTTCTACCAGGCCTTCACGGCGAGCGGTTCGCCGCCCTTTACCGCCCAGCTGAACCTCGACTGGAAGGTCGTCGCCTTCGGGGCTACGGGCGGCGGCAACGTCGTCCTGTACGCGTTCGTCGACACGACGAGCGGCGCCCCGACGCTCGGGCAGCAGGTGTGGTCGTCGACGGCACAGACCGGCACGACGAACTGGGCGACGGTCAGCGCGATCGACGTGAGCGCGAAAGTCCCCGCGCCCGGGACGTACTACCTGAAGATCGCGATGCGCACGCAGAATGCGGGCAGCGGCTCCACGACGACGGGCGGCTTCGACAACGTCGGGCTGACGTGGTCATCCACGGGCGGCCTGGCGAGCGAGCTCGAACAGTATTGGCGCATCACGCAAGTCCCGAACCGACCCGGGACTACGTTCACGCTCAACTTCGAGGGACGCCACAGCACGAACTCGGAAGGCGACAACTTCGCGGTCGCGTTCGCGAGCGACATCGTGGGCAACGATCCGACTACAGGTACTTACACGACGGTGTTCTGGGTCAATGCGACCTCGGACCAGGCGTACTCGTTCATCCTGCCGTCGTCCGTCGCCGGCAAGCAGGTGTGGATCCGCGTCCTGGACATGGACCATACGGTCGGGAACACGAACCTCGACACGCTCTACGCCGATCAGATGTACATTCGCGCCTCCACGCCCTCCGGGACCACGGGCGTCAGCCTATCGAGTCCCGGCGACACGAGCACCGTGAATGCGATCGATGCGGATGACCGGAACGCGGATGGATTCGGCGATGTCATCGTCGGCACGGCGAACAACAACGTCTTCAAGTACCTCGGCGGATCTGGCGGCCTCCAGACGCCAACGGGAGCGTTCTACACCGCGCCCTCGCCGATCGTCGGCGTGAAGATGGGGAATTTCTCGACGACGCAGGCCGGCCTCGAGGTCGCGATCGCCTTCGGCACAACGATCCGGATCCTCACCGGGTTCGGGACGACGGGTAGCGTGATCATCAGCGCGCTCCCCGGATACACGCCCGCGAATGCGATTACCACGTTGGGCGCCGGGGACGTGAACGGCGACGGACCCGACGACATCGTCGTGGGCACGTCGACCGATGTCTGGTACTGGTCGAACACGAACAACGCCGTCGCGTGGACCGCCGCGATCAACGTCGCGTCGATCGGCGTGAACGTCTACTCGATCGATCTTGGCGACGCGAGCAAGTCGCAGTACGTCGGCCGCTAGCCGCGTAGCGTCGCGAGCACCCCGTTGACCCGCTCCACCTCGATGACCGCGAGGACGGAGGACGCGGATCCGGCGATCTCACGGAGCCGCAAGGCGATGAAGGCCTCTCGCCGCGCCTGGAGGCGCGCGAAGCCCGGCGAGCCGTTCACCTCCGCATCCCACTCGAGCACGAAGTCGCGCGGGTTCGTCGCCTGGAACTGTTTCTTCAGGAGCTTGCGCTCGAGCCGGCCCTGGAAGACGACTTCGAGCGCCGAGACGCAGTCGACGTAGTTTTCCGTGTACGTGACGTCGTCCATGTCGAGCGCCTCCACGCGAATCTTGCGGGCGTCCGCCGTCCGGATTGCCTCGGAAAAGCAGGGGGGCGGCTTGATGGGCGGTTCCCATGCCGACAGGCCGGCGACGTAGATCTCCTCCTCGAGCATCGTGCACGGCGGCGGCTTCCGAACTCAGGCCGCGGACGGCGGGCAGGATGCGGACGGACGCCGCCCCGAGGCGGACCTCCTCCATCAGCCTTTCCTCTCGGAGATCATCTCCTCGACATCGTCGGAGTCGCGCATCCGGCGAAGCTCCTCCCGGGCGATCAGGGGCACGCCGCGGATGCTCATGCGGACGGACCGGCGCACGACGAACATCACGGAGTCCTTCTCGACCACGCGGCTGATGTTCGACACGACCTCCGCCTTCCGGTCGAGTTCGCGATCCGCGTCCGCGACGCCCGTCAGCAGGGTCGTCTCCTGGCGGCTCGAGAGCGCATCGAACGGGCTCTTGACCGTCGGCAAGACCGCGAAGCCGAGTCGTTCGAGCCGCTGGAACAGCTCCCGCTCGAAGCCTTCGAGGCGGGTCAACGGGGTGCCCGCCGTCGGCTCGTCGAGGAACCGGAACGGGTCGACCGGGAGGACGAGCGGCTCGTTGAGGAACTCTTCCAGGCGCAACGCGACGTCCATCGTCGCGGACATCCCCTCGAGGTACATCTGGATCGTGCGGCGCGAGACGCCCGCGATGTCCGCGAGCGTCCCGAGGGAGACCTGGCGGTCCTCCCGCAGCCGTCGGAGCGCGCTCGAGTCGAGTCGCACGTAGAGGCCGCCCGGCGCGGAATAGAGGAACGGCGGCACGCCTTCCTCCAGGAATTCCAGGAGCGTGGGCCGCGAGAGGATCGGCACGCCGAAGCGGTTGTAGATGACGCCGTCCTCCAGCGCGCCGGTCCCCGTCCGTTCTCCGACGACGAGCGGCGAACCCTCCAGCGTGCGGGCGATGACCTTCAGCTCGTGCGCCGTTTCCCGGGCGAGCGCGTCGACGTTCTGGAGAACCTTCACGATCAGGAGCGTGTCGTCGCGACGGGCGACCAGGTCGAACGAGAGACCGCGCTCCCCGTGCGGGCGGGAGAGGAAGAAGCCCGTCTTCGCGAGCGCCTCTCGCGTTTCCTCCAGGAGCCGGTCCCGTTTCATCTCTCCTTTCATCGTGTATGCTTCTATATAAACGCCGCGGAACGGCCCTCCCGACGCGCTTCGGGTCGCCATCCGCTCCGAACCCTTTATCGCGCGCCGGCCGTTCGCCCGTCTCGGATGGCGGGGGAACTGATCTCGGACCGAGTCGTGGTCGAGGATCCGGCCGAAGGCAGCGCGCTCCACAATCGCGGGTTCTTCGGCCGCCCGCGCCCCGGCGGAGGCCTCGAGCTGGATCTCCTCGAGGCGATCTACCTCGTCGAGGCGGACCGTCTCGCCGTCCGCAGGAAAGGCCGCGCGGTGACCGCCCGGGAGCTGTTCCGCGCCGCGAGCGCGGCGATCGATTCGTTCGAGATCCGGTACCTCGTCTACCGCGACTTGCGGCAGCGAGGATACGTGGTGGAGGCGCGCGGGGGGCCCGTCGACTTCCAGGTGTATCCGCGTGGCGGCGCCCCTCGGAAGACGCCGAGCCGCTACTGGGTGCGGGCCCTGAGCGAACGGGCGGTGTTCGATCTCGCGGAGCTCCTCGAACGCGCAGAGGAGGCGGCGGGCGTCCGGAAGACGCTCCTGCTCGGCCTCGTCGACGAGGAGAGCGACGTGACGTATTACAGCGTGCGGGAGGCGCATCCGCGGGGGCACCGGCCGAGCGAGCGGCCGAAGGGGCGGATCGTCGTGCACTTCCTCGGAGACCGCGCGGTCGTCATCGACGAGGGCGAGGCGCAGGCCCTGCACGCCGCGGGGTTCTTCGGGAAGATGATCGGACGGCGACTTCAGCTGAGCCTCCTGGAGACCGCGTACCTGGCGAAGGAAGGTTTCGTCGAGGTGAGGAACGGCGAGACGGACCGGCCGATCCGCCTCGCGCGCCTCGTCAAGGAGGCGCAGGCGGTGCAGCCGGATTTCGAGTTGCGCCTCCGGGCCTACGAGGATCTCATCGCGCGCGGGGTGATCTCGAAGACGGGCTTCAAGTACGGATCCCACTTCCGCGCCTACGAGGGCGATCCGGAGACGCACCACGCGAAGTACCTCGTCCACGTCGTCCCGAGGGGCCACCGCGGCGCCTGGCCGGAGATCAGCCGCGCCGTCCGGCTCGCGCATGGCGTGAAGAAGCAGATCCTCTTCGGCGAGGTCGGCGAAGGCGTGCGGTACGTCAAGCTGGAACGCCTGAGGCCGTAGGCCGCCGCGATCGTGGCGGCGAACGTACCTCTAAGTAGAGGTATGCCGCGACGGGGGGTTCGCGAACCAAGCGAGGACCCAATTCGCTCATGGGGCCTGTGTGGCAACGTGGGCATCGACCCAGTGTGGAAGGCCTGCGAGGTTCCGCAACGTCGCCTGGACGTACGGCGGCATCGCCTCCGGTCGGTGCCTCCCTTTCCGGTCGAGTAAGAGGGCGAGGATGCCGACGGATGCCGCAGCCTCGAGGTAGTCCAGGCGGTCGTCCACGACGACGCAGTTCCGCGGGGCCGCTCTAAGTCGTTCCGGGATGCCCGCCCAGTACCGGGGCCGGCTCTTCGGCGAGTCCTGCGTGTGCCCCGTGAAGATCCCGTCGATGAGGTCCCAGAGGCCCGCTCCCCGCAGGGCTGCCTCGTTCGTATCGCCGCCTCCGGTGGCGACATAGACCTTGTGTCCTGCCGTGGTGAGCCGCTCGATCGCGGGACGCGCGTCCGGATAGCGCGCGTTCACGTGGGACATCGCCTCCCGCTCCAGCTCCCTCGAGAGCGCGAGCGGGTCTTTGGGGCTCGCCGCAACGCCGGCTCGATCGAACATTTCGACGAGCTGACGCGTGTCGAGCTCATCGACGATTTCGGCCCATCCGCGTGCATCCCAATCCGCTTCGTTCACCCGCTGCACATACGCGACGAACGCGTCATCGTGCGCGCGCCGCCACGCGTCCGCATCGCCGCCGAACCGTTCGGACAGGATTTCCCCCAGCCGATCGCGGTACCCGCGGAACATCTTCTCGTGATCGAGGACGACTCCGTACAAGTCGAGGAGGACGTGCATTCCCGGCGGCCCGGAGTCCGGACGGCGGCGTAAAGGTTGTGCGAACGACAAAATAGCGAGGGGCCGTTGCCGCCTCGATGCGCGGGCCGCGGCCGTCGACGTTCAGCATCGTCGCGTTCGACCCCAAGACGAAAGACCTCGGCGTGGCGGTCGAATCGAAGTTTGTAGCTGTCGGCGCGGTCGTGCCGTTCGCCCGAGCGGGGGTCGGCGCCGTCGCGACGCAGTCGTACGCGAACACGGCGTACGGGCCGAAGGCGCTCTCGATGATGAAGCGCGGACTCTCGGCGAAGGACGCCCTCAAGAAACTTGTCGCCGCGGACAAGGACGCGGCGCAACGGCAGGTCGGGCTCGTCGATGCGAGGGGCCGTGCCGCCTCCTACACGGGGAAGGAGTGCATCGCGTGGGCGGGCCATCTCGTCGGGTCGTCGTACACCTGCCAGGGCAACCTGCTCGCGGGCGAGGAGGTCGTGAAGGCGATGTCCCGCAAGTTCGAGGTCACGCAGGGCGATTTGCCGGTCCGTCTCCTCGCGGCGCTCAGCGCGGGGCAACGCGCGGGCGGCGACCGGCGCGGGCAACAGTCCGCCGCGCTCCTCGTGGTCCGGGAGGACGGCGGGTACGGAGGCTTCAACGACCGCTGGATCGACGTCCGGGTGGACGAGCATCCGCAGCCGATCGAGGAGCTGATCCGGGCCTTCACCGTGTACGACGTGACGTTGCTGAACCGCGAGGACCCGAAGGACGTCGTGCGCCTGACGTCGGACGTCGTCCGGGAAGTGCAGAGCGGGCTCACGAAGCTGGGGCTCTACCGCGGTCCCGTGTCCGGCCGCCTCGACGCGAAGACGAAGGACGCGTTCGAGGGATGGGTCGAGGTCAACAACTTCGAGAACAAGCTCCGGCGGGACGACAAGATCTGGGGCTCCGTGCTCCGAGCGTTTCGCGCCGAAGTGCAGCACCGAAACGCGTGAGAGTCGCGGGCTCACGGCATCGGTCAGGAGGTTGCCGCCGTGAACACCCGCGCCCCTCCAATCCACGTTTCCCGGGCCCGGCACCGGGCGATCGTCTCCGGACGTCGGAATGGGTCGCCATCGAGGATGACGAAGTCCGCGAGGGCGCCGGGGTGGAGGGAGCCCGCTCCATCCCGTCCGCGGGCCGCGTAGGCGCCGCCGACGGTGTACGCGCGGAATGCGTCCTCTGGGGAGATCCGCTGGTCCGCGAAGGGACCGGTGACGGCCCAGTGGATGCCGTACAACGGACCGTACGGCATCCCGTCGGACCCGAAGCACAGCGGGATCCGACGGCGGACGAACCGGCGGTACGGATTGTTCCGGGCCGCCCGCGCGCGTCCCAGGCGCTTCTCGTACAGATCGCCCGGAGCGCTCCATTGCCCCACGAAGTTCGGTTGGCACGAGGCGATCAGTCGGGCGGCGTTCGTGCGTCGCAAGACGTCTTCGTCGGGGAGTTCGTAGTGTTCGATCCGGTGGCGCGCGTCGTCCCTCGGGTCCGCGTCCTGGATCGCTTCGAGGCTCTCGACGACGAGGCGGATCGCGGCGTCGCCGATCGCGTGCGTCGCCGTCTGGAATCCTGCGCGATGCGCTCGCTCCAGGAGGTCGTGCAGGTCCGAGGGCGAGTGGACGAGCATTCCCTTCTCCCCGGGACGGTCTGCGTACGGATCGGCCAGCGACGCGGTGTGCGCGCCGAGCGACCCATCGGAGAAGACCTTGATCGCGCCGAGCCGCAACCATGCGTCGCCGAATCCGGTCCCGAGGCCTGCGTCGACCAGGGGCGCCAGGAGGTCATGGCGAACCATCGCGTACACGCGCAGGCCGAGCCGGCCCCGAAGGTGCGCGCGTTGGTACGCCCGCCATTGCGCCACGCCCACAACGTCGTGGACCGACGTAATACCGAGGCGATGAGCCATCCGCGCCATCGCTGGCAGCCCGCGCTCGATCGCCGATTCGTCGCCCTCGAACCGCGCATGGAATTCGGCGAACGCGTCCTCCTTCAAGACGCCGGTCGGTCGGCCGGACGCGTCGACCTCGAACCCCCGGGTGCCCGCGAGATCGGACGCGGCCTCGAGCGACCGCGAATTGAGCGATCCCATATGGCAGTCGACTCGGCGCGCCACGACCCGGTGGTCCGTCGAGGCGCGGTCGAGGTCCTCGCGCACGAGGAATCGCCCCTCGGGCCATTTCGACTCGTCCCAATCGATCCCGATGACCCAGCCGCCGCGCGGCGTCGCGGCGGCGGCTCGCCGGAGTCGCTCGACGGCGTCCGACAGGTCCCTGGCCCGATCGAGCCGCGTCCACCCGCGCTCCCCCGCCGACTCCGCCATGTGCGCGTGCGCGTCGACGAAGCCCGGGACCACGGTGCGGCCGCCGAGGTCGACGACTCGCGTGCGACGGCCGGACCACCGTTCTGCCTGCGTATCCGTGCCGACGGCGACCAAGCGGTCACCCCGGACGGCGAGGGCGCGCGACCACGTCCGCCCCGGCCCGGCGGTGAAGACTCTCCCGCCCACGAGGACGACGTCCGCGTCGCCCGGCATGTCACCGCACGTCCCGCAGGCCCTGGACCCGCGAGACTGCCTCCCGGAGCGTCTCGTCCTTCTTCGAGAACATGAACCGGACGAACCGCTGCCCGTCCTTGGGGTTCCCGTAGAACGAGCTGCCCGGGACGACCGCGACCCGGAGCCGCTCGACGAGGTACATCGCGAACGCCCAGTCGTCGGGGAACGGGAACGCGGAGAAGTCCGCCATGACGTAGTACGCGCCCGCGGGAAGACGGCAGTCGAGACCGGCCGCTTGGAGGCCCCGGACGAAGGTGTCCCGCTTCTCCTGATACGCCCGCGCGAGCTCGCGGTAGTACGACTCCGGGAGGTTCAGCGCGGCGACCGTCGCGATCTGCAGCGGGTGCGGCGCGCCGACGGTCAAGAAGTCGTGCGTCCGGCGCATCGCGCTCGCCAGCGTGCGAGGGGCGATCGCCCATCCGACCCGCCATCCCGTCGCACTGTACGTCTTCGAGAGCCCGTTGATCGTGATCGTCCGCTCGGCCATGTCGCCGACGGTCGCGAGGGACACGTGTTTCGCGCCCTCGAACACGATGTGCTCGTAGATCTCGTCCGTCACAGCGACGACGTCGTGGTCCGCGCAGAGGTCCGCCACGACGCGCAGCTCGTCCCGGGTGAAGATCTTCCCCGTCGGGTTGTTCGGGGTGTTGAGGATCAGGACCTTCGTGCGGTCCGTGAAGGCGGCCTTCAGCTGCTCTTCGTCGATCGTCCACTCGGGCCACGCCATCCTCACGTACCGAGGCCGCGCGCCGCTCACGATCGCGTCGGGGCCGTAGTTCTCGTAGAACGGCTCGAAGATCACCGCCTCGTCGCCCTCGTTGATCAGGGAGAGCATCGCGGCCATCATCGCCTCCGTCGAACCGCACGTCACGACGAGGTTCGACTCCGGGTCCGCGTCGATCCCGTTGAACGCCTTCGCCCGGCGCGCGATCGCGTCCCGGAGTTCGCGCGCGCCCCAGGTGATCGAGTACTGGTTGTAGCCTCCATCGAGGGCGCGCTTCGCGGCTTCCGTGACCTCGGGCGGCGGTTCGAAGTCCGGGTAGCCCTGCGCCAGATTGACGGCGCCGTGCAACGCCGCGATCCGGGTCATCTCGCGGATGACGGACTCCGGGAACTTCTGGACGCGGTCCGCGACCCGCCGATCCCGGATCGCGAGGTCGTCGCGCGCCTTCGTCTCGATCGCGGCGATGGCGTCGTCTCCTTCATCGACAGAAGGTCGAGGCGCGCAAAAACCTGTCGGGCGAGCATTAAGGACGCCCACTCCCATCCGCGCCCCGAGGCCGAGTGCATGACGGACCGCTTCTTCGACTTCTGGCGGGTCGACGTCTTCACGGACACGCCCCTGACCGGAAACCCGCTCGCCGTGTTCCCTCGGGCCACGGGCCTACGGCCCGCCGAGATGACGGCCATCGCGCGGGAGATGAACCTCTCCGAGACGACCTTCGTCTTTCCGTCGACGAACCCGGCGGCCCACTACCGCAACCGCATCTTCACCCCCGGTGGCGAGATCCCGTTCGCGGGGCATCCGTCGATCGGCACGGCGTTCGTCGCGGCGCTCGAGGGGCTCGTCCCGCATCCCGACGGCTCGTCGGTCGTGTACCAGGAACTCGAGATCGGCGTCCTCCCGCTCGAGCTGATCTGCGAGGGCGGGCAGGTGACGAAGGTCGTCATGACGCAGGGCGAGCCGGTCCTCGGTGCGAAGCTGAGGAACGTCGAGCCGCTCGCCAAGGCGCTCCAGGTCCGGGCCCGCGACATCGGCCCGAAAGGCCTGGTCCCACAAGTCGCCGCGACCGGGATCGCGTCCCTCCAGGTTCCGTTCCGGTCCCTCGATGTCGTGAAGAAACTGGATCCGGACCGGCGGGCGCTCCAGAAGGTGCTCTCGAAGTTCGGCGAGAAGATCGTATGCTACGCGTTCGCGCTCGAGGCGGAGGCGCCCGGAGCCAACGTCCACGCGCGGGCGTTCGTGCCGGATCTCGACATCGAGGATCCCGCGACGGGGAGCGCGGCGGGTGCGTGCGGTGCGTACCTCGCGGCGAACGGCAAGTTGCCCGCGGCGCCGTTCGTGATCGAGCAGGGGATTGAGATCCACCACGCGTCGCGGATTGAGGTGATCGTCGAGATGGAGGGCCGTGCGCCGAAAGTCGTGCGGGTCGGCGGGCAGGTCGTACCGCTGATCCGGGGGAGCCTGCGCCTCCCGGGGGCGCCCGGCGGCGAAAGTTCTACGTAGTCGCACGCGAGAATCCGGTGCCTCGATGCCGGCCGCGCTGGAAATCGAACTCGTCCTCGTCTTCGCGGCGCTGCTCGCCTTCGCCGCGATCCTCCTCGGATTCCTTCCGATCCTCCGGCACGTCTGGTTCTACTCCGTGTCCCGGAGGATGTTCGCCGCCGTCCTGGCGGTCGTCCTCGGGCTCGCGGTCGCCGCGGTCGTCCTGGTGTACCTCGCCGTCGCCGACCCCGCCTACTTCCTCCCGATCGTCGCGGTGACCGTGGGCCTGCGCATCGCCTCGCCGGCCCTCGTCTACGCCCGGGTTCGCGATCGATTCGACACGACCCGCTCGTGGTCGGTCGTCCGAGCGGTCCTCGCCCTGGGGTTCCTCGTGCTCGCGGGCACCCTCGTGTACGACGTGGCGCTCCTCGCTTCCGGCGGAGAGCCCGCCGGCGTCGCCACGGTGAGCGAACAGCTCGTGATGGCCGTCAGCGCGTCCGTCCTCATCGTGCGCATGGCCGCGCGGGAGCGGCCTCGGGAGTCGACGGAATGGTGGCCGGTGTGGTCGGCGGCGGTCCTGTTCGCGGTCGCGTTCGTCGTCGTGCTTCCGTACGCGGTCCCGGTCTTCGCGATCATCTATGCCGCGTCCGGGCTCGTCGGATGGCTCGTCGCGTTCGTGATCCTGCTGTGGGACCGCTGAGCCGTCGGTGCGAAGGCGCCGTTCTGCTCAGGCGAGCATGCGGGGATGGCGCGCCTAGAGCTCCACCTTGATGCCGAGCTTCTCGGTGAGTTCCTTGTAGCGGTTGCGGATCGTGACCTCCGTCACGCCCGCAACGTCGGCGACTTCCCGTTGCGTGCGCCGCTCGTTGCAGAGGATCGAGGCGATGTAGATCGCCGCGGCCGCGACGCCGGTCGGTCCGCGACCGGATGTGAGCTCCTTGTCCTGCGCGTCCTTGAGGATTTCGACCGCCTTCGACTGGACCTCGCCGGTGAGCTTGAGCTCGGAGCAGAAGCGCGACACGTAGTCCTGGGGTTTCGTCGGCATCAGCTTCAGCTTGAGCTCGCGCGTCATGAAGCGGTAGGTCCGGCCGATCTCCTTGCGGCCGACGCGAGACGAGTTCGCGATCTCGTCGAGGGTGCGCGGGACGTTGCACTGCCGGCACGCGGCGTACAGCGACGCCGCCACGACGCCCTCGATCGACCGCCCGCGGATCAGGTTCTTGTTCACGGCCTTGCGGTACACCATCGCCGCCGTCTCGCGAACGTTCCGCGGGAGGCCCATGCCGCTCGCCATCCGATCGAGCTCGCTCAGGGCGAACGCGAGGTTCCGCTCCGTCGCGTTGCTCACGCGGATCCGCCGTTGCCATTTCCGCAGGCGGTACAGTTGCGCGCGGTTCCGCGTAGGGATCGACTTGCCGTACGAGTCCTTGTTCTTCCAGCCGATCGTCGTGGAGAGGCCCTTGTCGTGGATCGTGTACGTCATCGGCGCCCCGGTGCGGGCGCGCTTCTCGCCTTGCTCGACGTCGAACGCCCTCCACTCCGGCCCCTGGTCGATCATCTGGTCGGTCAGCACGAGGCCGCACTCTTCGCAGATGAGCTCGCCTCGCTCGTAGTCGAACGACAGGTGACCCGAGTTGCACTCCGGGCATCTAGTGACTTCTTCGGTCTCTTCGATTTTCTTTGTCGGCATGATCTCCCTCCGGAACGAACACGTCGGCTCCAATCAGGGACAGCGAGACCGCCGCGGCGGGCCGGACGGCGGTGAACGGCTCACGGACCGGGCCGAAGACCTTGACCACGCGGCCCACGGCCCGGTTCCGCTTGTCCAACACGTCGGCGCCTCGCGAGGGGGCAAAGTTCGAGCGGACGAGCAAGGTTCCGTCGTGGGCGATGTTCTCGACCACGCCGAGCCTTCTCATGCCCCCTCTCGTCCGGGGGCGGGGAATGCGCAGGTCGTATTTAAGGAGAGCGGAATTCTTTTGTATTGGCAGGGGTCCGAAACGGGCCCTTTTGGGCGGCGTCCGCGGGCGCTTGGGCGGGGTCTCTCGACGCTGTTAACCTTAAACAAGGTTGATATTGATCGCCGTCGCGACGGCCCGCCCGTCCCGCCGACGATCCGCGGAAAGGGCGTCCCGCGAACATTTAACCGCGTTTCTCCGATAGCCGCGGCCGCCCGATGAAAATCGTCCCGTTCGAGATGGAGCGGTGGCAGTCGACGTGGGAGAATCGCGTCGACTTCAACCTGTCCGAGAGCGGCGTCGAGCCGATCCCGCTGCGGGAACTCTTGGTGGATCCGGCCGCGGAGCAGCGGTTCCTCGACCACCCGCTCGCTTACTCGCAAGGGAACGGAACGCCGGAACTCCGTGGGGCGATCGCGGCGATGTACGGCGACGCGAGCCCGGACCACGTCCTCGTGACGAACGGCTCGTCCGAAGCGAACTTCCTCGCGATCTGGCACCTGGTCGAGCCCGGCGACGAGGTCATCGTGATGCTCCCGAACTACATGGAGATCTGGGGGCTCGTCCAGAATTTCCGCGGGACGGTGAGACCGCTCCGGCTCCGTGAGGACCGCTTCTGGCAATTCGACCCCGAAGACCTCGCCCGCCTCGTCACGAAGAAGACGAAAGCGATCGCGGTCTGCAACCCGAACAACCCGACGGGGGCGATCATGGCCTCCGAGGCGCGCAAGGCGGTCCTCGAGGCGGCGCGCGATGCCGGCGCGTGGCTCCTCTCCGACGAGGTGTACCTGGGTGCGGAGCGGGAAGCGCCCCGGACCGCGAGCCTCTGGGGCGAGTACGAGAAGACCCTCATCACGAACGGACTGAGCAAGGCGTACGGCCTGCCGGGCTTGCGGATCGGATGGCTCGTCGGGCCGCCGGACACGATCGCACGACTCTGGGGCTACCACGACTACACGACCCTCACGCCGACCTACCTCTCGGACCGACTCGCGCAGATCGCCTTGACGCCCGCGCGGCGCGAGGCGATCCTCGGCCGGACGCGCTCGATCCTGCAGCGGAACTACGCGGCAGTCCGGGATTGGATCGACGAACACGGGCCGCTCTTCTCCCACGTCCCGCCCGCGGCCGGCGCGATCTGCTATCTGCGGTACGCGCTCGACATCAACTCGTCGGATCTCGCCGAACGCCTCCTCAAGCAGAAGTCCACCCTGATCGTGCCCGGCGATCACTTCGGGATGGACGGCCACATCCGGATCGGGATGGGCGACGCCATGTCGTACGTCTCGGGCGGGCTGCGCCGCATCGACGAACTCCTGCGCGAGCTGAAGGCGGGCCGGGGGACGCGGTAGGTGGAGGTCCTCCTCCTGTTCGAGCGGGACATCCGTTCGATCGTCGGGCCCGACGAGGCCCTCGCGGCGGTGCGCGACGCGTTCGCGGGCCTCGCACGCGGAGACGCGATCCTGCCCAACGTGATCAACCTCGACATCCCGTCGTCGAAGGTGGAGGCGCATGTGAAAGGCGCGCACCTCTGGGGCACCCCGTTCTTCTCCGTAAAGGTCGCATCCGGCTCCTACGACAACCCGGTCCGCGGACTGCCGGTCGGAAGCGGGATGGTCCTCGTCTTCGACGCGACGACGGGGTTCCCGCGGGCCGTCCTGTTCGACAACGGCTACCTCACGGAGATCCGGACGGGCGCCGCGGGCGCCCTCGCGGCCGACTTCCTGGCGAGGCGAGACGTCGAGCGCGTCGGCGTCGTCGGCGTGGGCGCGCAGGCGAGGTACCAGATCGCCGCGCTCCTCCGCGTGCGGACGCCGGAACGCATCATCGCCTACGGTCGCTCGGAGGCGAAGGCGACGGCCTACGCGCGAGAGATCTCGGACCGTCACGGGGTGAAGGTCCTCCCGGCGAAGACCGTGGAGCAGGCCGTCCGCGGGTCCGATCTCGTCGTCACCGTGACGCCGTCGCGCGAGCCGCTCGTCCGCGCGGACTGGGTGCGGCCGGGGATGCACATCACGGCGGTCGGCTCCGACGGCCCGGAGAAGCGGGAGCTGGACGTCGGCGTGCTCCGAAAGGCGGACAAGGTCGTCGCCGACCGCCTCGACCAATGCGCGCGGCTCGGCGAGATCCACCACGCGATCGAGGCCGGCGCGATGCGGCGCGAGGACGTCTACGCGGACCTCGGCGAGATCGCCGCCGGCATCAAGCCGGGTCGCGAGCGGGACGACGAGATCACGGTCGCGGACTTGACCGGGGTCGGCGTGCAGGACGCCGCCGTGGCGAACCTCGTCGTGGACGCCGCACTCCGCCGCGGGATGGGGAAGGTCCTCGACGTGTGAGGTGGTCCGCACGCGACGCCGCCTCCTCCTCGTGGGATTCGGCAACGTGGGGCGCGAGTTCGCACGCCTCCTGGTCGAACGCCGCGGGGCGCTCGCCCGGGACCACGGCCTCGAGCCCGCGGTCGTCGGCATCCTCACGGCGCAGCACGGGAGCGTCGAGAGCGCGAGCGGGGTCGATCTCCGCAAGGCGGTGCGAGCCGCGGCGGCGGGCGGTTCGATCGAGACGTGCGGACGTCCGGTGCGAGACGACTCCGTCGAGGCGATTCGCCGCATCCGCGCCGATGTCGTGATCGAGGTCACGCCCCTCCGGATCGCGACGAGGCAACTCGCGCTGGACCACATCCTCGCGGCCTTCGCGGGCGGGAAGCATGTCATCACGGCGAACAAGGGCCCCGTCGTCTACCATTACCGCCGCCTCGCCGAGATCGCGCGGACGAAGCGCCTCGGCTTCCGTTTCGAAGGGACCGTGATGGACGGCGCCCCGGTGTTCAGCCTCTTCCTCGAGGCGATGCGCGGCGCGCGGATCGAATCGTTCGAAGGGATCCTGAACAGCACGAGCAACCTGATCCTGTCCGAGATCGAGGCCGGC
>WNGJ01001081.1_pt1 | contig 26299 bp, 17 predicted proteins | sample 5400611 | NCBI WGS metagenome assembly WNGJ01 (sample SAMN13153375, study PRJNA577476) | soil metagenome | isolation source: 40 cm soil or saprolite under Garry oak tree replicate 1 | place: USA:California | collected 2016-06-15
ACTCGGGACAAGGAAATGGAACTGATGTGTCCGGTGAACAAGCTTGGCAAGATTGATATTTACATCGTCTCGCATCATGGCTGGTACCAGAGCGGCAGCCCCGTTTTGGTAAACGGAATTGATTCGCGAGTGGCCATCATGGATAACGGCGCCAAGAAGGGTGGGTCGCCTCCTGCCTGGGACATCATCAAGAAATCACCACACCTCGAAGACCTGTGGCAACTGCACTACGCCGAAGAAGGTGGCGGTGAACACAACGTTGCGCCGGATTTCATTGCTAATCCGCAGGGCCCGGATGCCGGAAATTATCTGGAGCTCACGGCACAGCCTGACGGCAGCTTCGATGTTTTCAACTCGCGGACTCAAAAGACGAAGCACTACTCAGCGCATTGAGTTATGCAGGCTTCGCGATTCCGGCCTGTCCCCCAATGTAGAATCAGCAGTGCCGGAAGCATTCATGGAAATTCTCAAGAAACTTTTCGCGGACCATTTCCACACGCCCGTGGCGCAGCTAAAGCCGCTGCAAGGCGAATTGGGAGGTTCGGGAAGGAAGATAATTCGGCTCGCGAGTGAAGACCGCACCGCGATCGGCGTTCTCCACGACGTGCGGGAAGAAAACACAGCATTTCTGGAGTTCTCCAGGCATTTTCGAAAGCACGGTTTGCCTGTCCCTGAGATTTACGTGCAGGATTTGGCGCGTGGCGCTTACATCGAGCAGGACCTGGGCGATACAACGCTTTTTGATTTTCTTTCTAAAAATCGGGCGGGCGAGGATATAGCGCCTGAAGTTGTTGAGGTCTATCGCAAGGCGCTGGCTGTGCTGCCACGTTTTCAGATTGAGGCTGGCCGTGACCTGAATTACAAGGTTTGCTATCCGCGCGACAGCTTTGACCGGCAGTCTATCAATTGGGACCTGAATTACTTTAAGTACTATTTCCTCAAGCTGGCCGGAGTCCCGTTCAATGAGCAAGGCCTGGAGGATGACTTTCGCCGTCTGACCAAGCTCTTGCTAAGCGCCGATCGCGATTACTTTCTTTATCGCGACTTCCAATCGCGAAATATCATGTTGCCTGATGGGAAGCCCTTTTTTCTGGATTACCAGGGAGGACGCAAGGGTGCGCTGCAGTACGACGCGGCTTCCCTCTTGTACGACGGCAAAGCCGATCTTCCGCCCGAACTCCGGCAGCGACTGCTCGACTATTATCTCGACGCACTGTCTGGCTTCATCAAGCTTGATCGTGAATCGTTTTTGCGGCTCTACTACCCGTACGTTTATGTCCGGATTATGCAGGCATTGGGCGCCTATGGGTTTCGGGGGTTCTACGAGCGCAAAACTCATTTTTTGCAGAGTGTCCCTTACGCTCTCAAAAACATCCGCTGGTTGCTGCACAACGCGGAACTGACAATTGCCTTGCCGACGCTCATGGACGCATTCAGGGGCATGCTGGGCTCTGAAACATTACGTGATTTGGGCACGGTACCGGGAGCTCCCTCGGCTACCTCGGGAGAGTCGGAGAAACTGACTGTGCGCGTATTCAGTTTTTCATTTCACCGCGGCTTGCCGAAAGACGATAGCGGGAATGGCGGCGGATTCGTGTTTGACGGCCGCAGCCTTCCGAATCCGGGACGCCAAGAACAGTTCAAACAGCTCACAGGGAAAGATGCGCCGGTGATTGATTACCTGAATCAACATCCGCCGGTGCATCAGTTTCTCTCGAGCGCGAAGGCGCTGGTAGATACAAGTGTGGCTGATTATCAGCGCCGGGGATTCAAGAATCTGATGGTGTCGTTCGGTTGCACCGGCGGGCAGCATCGCTCTGTCTATTTGGCCGAGCAATTAGCGAAACATCTGCGAGCGAGAAATGGTGTTGACGTAGTAGTGCGGCATCTTGGGTTAGAGAGCCTGGGCAAATGAAGGCTATGATTCTGGCCGCTGGCCTCGGCACCAGACTACGGCCACTCACCGAGACCCGCCCTAAGGCGTTAGTTGAAGTCGGCGGTCGAACACTGCTCGAAATCACGCTTACGCGTCTACGGACATTCGGCGTCCGCGAGGTAATTATCAATGTGCATCACTTCGCCGATATGACGGTCGATTATCTTCAGGCGAATGGTTTCTTCGGGATGCGAATTGAAGTCTCTCGCGAAGAAGTTCTGCTCGACACAGGCGGTGGACTAAAAAAGGCCGCCTCCTTTTTTGCCCAGGATGACGGATCTTTCATTTTGCACAACGTCGACGTACTCAGTTCCATCGATCTGCGACGCATGTTGGAGTTTCACATCGAAAATCAGGCGCTCGCGACTCTCGCAGTTAAGGACCGGAAGACGTCCCGATACCTGCTTTTCAACAAGCACCTTCAGCTCTTCGGGCGCAGATCGGGAAAGGGATCGGGACAAGAAATAGTTGGCTCGGCAGATCAATCGCAGGCGCTGGCCTTTTGCGGTATTCACATCATTTCTTCTCGCCTGATCGAGAGGATGACGGAAGAGGGCGCTTTTTCCATCATCGATTGTTATTTACGCCTTGCCGCGCGGGGAGAAAAGATCGTCGCCTTTCGAGCTGACGAATATTACTGGCGCGATCTGGGCAGACCAAACGACATCGTGCAGGCGGCGTCTGATCTTAAGGGGCCCCTTCTCTAGAAACTCCCAATTTTGGAACCCACAGGTTGCCCCTACCCGAAACCCGCGCTCGGGCCTGAGTGTTCGGGTAATATCCTAGCTCTTCGAGTACCTTCCAAACGCGCTTTGCAAGCTGAGGATCAACGGTGGGGACTCGGTTGATAGCTCGCGAAACCGTGGCAGTTGAAACTTTGGCACGATGTGTGCTTTCCCGAATATCCATGTTGCCTTCGTATGTATCGAACTCAGGAATACGCTCGATAAGTACAATTCAGTTCAGCCCTCCGCGTGCAGGTACAGGCGATAGTCCTCCGACATTATGAACGCGAATGGCCGCAAGATCAGCGACCCCTTGTCGGTCTGAGTTGCCCAATCATCCGATGACTGCGCCATCGGAGCTGCCGCAAGCAGTTGCTTCCGCGTAGTGCGCTCGGGAATCTCACCGACCGCAAATAAGGCAATCGGCCCTCGAACCAGCGCAACTGTGTTCGGATTTTGAGCGTCAATCGGTTCCAGGCGCAGCGGCATCTCAAACTCGAATTCGACTCTGTCCTCGTTTTTCCAAGTTCGTTGAAGCGCCAGGAATTTGCCCGGTTCGATGCTCGCGTCAGCTCTACGGCCGTTTATAGCCACGGTTGTCTTGGCGCCTGCCCAAGCGGGAACGCGCACATATAATGTGAAAGTTTCGGGCGTTGCAAGTGTGAATGCCAGTTGAGTCACATTCGCCCGCGGATATTCAGTCGTCTGTGTCAGCGTGCAGCGCGTGTTGGTTTGGGACCACGAAACTCGTGAGGGCAGGAACAGGTTGACATAGATCCCGTCCTGGCTTTGATAGTACGAGCTGATGCCGTAGTCGGCAGTTAATTGTGGGAATGTACCCGAACAGCACGGCCACTTGTCGCGATAGTGCACCTTCTTGGCGTTGTAGTTGTAGTCGGCATAGTAAAAGCTGGTTCCGTCTGCAAGAATGGGCGTTGCGCCGGCGATCGTGTTATAGAGCACGCGCTCCATGCTGTCGCCATAACGGGAGTCGCGCGTCACACGCAACAGATGACGCGTGATCTTGAAATGACCGTAGGCGCCGCACGGAGTCTCGAAACTGGCGTGCGTCGTGCCCAGACTTTCCTCCAGCAATCCCTTTCCAGGTTCGACAAAAGCCTCGTTCGGACCCCATCCGCCGGTCGCAAAACTTTGCTCGTGAACGAAGCGAAGACCGTTCGTGGCCGCACGCAAATATTTTTCGTCTCCAAGCACAAGATAGGATTGCATGGCAGAGCTCAACGCGTTCACATGGCTATAGGCGTGTTCACCAGTAAGCACATTTTGGTTTTCCGCTAAGGGCCCGAAGTAGTCTTGCTCGATGAAACGTACTGCCAGGTCGCGATATCGCGAGCTCCCGCTGCGCTGATACGCCAGGAAGAAATTTTCGGGAAGAGTATAGGTTTCGTCCCAAGTATCGGCAACGTTCTTGTGCGGACGGGACCGCTGTTCCGGACGGCTTAAGGCCTTTTCTGGCAAGTACGGCAAGACCGCCTCGGTGGCACGCCAGTGGACATCGAGGGCGTCGGGGCACTTCGCGAACTCGTGCGCATCGATCAATCCGCAGCTAGTCTTGTCGTAGGTGTACGCGGGCAGGTGATAATCCACATAAAACTTTCCCGAACGGTCGACGGTTTCGGCGAAGGCGCGGACTAAGCGATGCACTTTCTCTTGAGTAGGCTTCGATCCGGTAACCGCATACGCGCGCGCCAGCCCTGAAAGATACTGCCCAAAGCTGTGGCCGGGGATGAAGGCGTGAAAGTTTTCTGGAGGATTGAAGTCTGAAGCGTTGTCGTACCATCCTCCCATGTCAGGCCCTGGAGCAGGCAGTCCTTCGCGCTGCCGGAACGGTTTGAGCAAGGCGTCTTCATCCAAGTGCAGAAACACGTCGTGGTTGTGGTCGAATTGTTCTCGCAAAGGTCCATCCAGCAATTGAACCTGCGAATAGTTGAACAGCGACAACGGTGGAGCAATCGCTATTTTCGCTGAGGCCGTGGAGGCAAGCGCCCAAGGCATGGAACGCATGGCCATCGCGCTTCCGGCGGCCACTGCACTGGTTTTCAGGAATTGCCGGCGAGATGCGCTTTTCATGATTCCTCCCGCAACGTGGCGGTAATCGTTATCTGGAGCCTTATACTGCGAATGCGCCTTGCGAGTCAAGGAAATCTAATCAATGTCGGTGTGAACAGGATGCCCCCAAGGCCCCCCGGGATACGGGTGGTGCCGTGGAAGTCTGCATGGTAGTCGGAGTTAGGGGTAGGCGGCGAGTGTCCCGTTAAGTTCAATTGGCCGCTCAAAAAATGCTGTCACACCTGTATTTAAGCCAATTACATCATATAGATATCTTCACGGTGTGCTCTTGGACATGCGGCCTCGTTTTCTGCGCTCCTGGTCCCTATAAAGGTCCGACATGAACCGAACAGGGCGTGGGGAAAAGCCGCATGTCTCGTTAATGTAAAAATACTAGATTGTTCTTGACTATTGTATGCGATCTGAGATAGCTTACGAAGCCATCGAGCAAACGCTTACTTTGTTTCGGGCAACTCGTCAGCCGCGCTGCCGCGAAAGCCGAGTGCCTCGATGTGCGGTGCTTCATAATACGGGGCGTCCGTCAAGCAACGGTCGAGAAAAATTTCAGGAGGGCGTATGACTTCTAAGGCCAAGTTGCCTGCCGTTCTGGGGCTCGTCGTCATTGTTTTTTCCGCTAGCCTCTGCTTCGCGCAGTTCACCAGCAATGTTCAGGGAACGGTTCAGGATCGAACGGGAGCCGTGGTCACCAAGGCGACGATTACGCTTGTCAACACGGGCACGCAGGTGACCCGGACTACCGCTACCGACGACAATGGGAACTTCCGTTTTCTGAGCCTTGCTCCCGGAGCCTACAAAGTCACGGTTGAAGCTTCGGGCTATGCAAAATCAGAGTCGGACATCACTTTGCTGACCGAGCAGACACTCAACGTCCCGATCGCCTTGCAAGTCGGCGCACTCACTGAAGCTATCAACGTCACTTCTGAAGCGCCGCTGGTCAACACCGCCGAGACGCGCAATCAGTTGACGCTCGAAACTGACTCGCTATCGTCACTTCCGCTCGCCGGTCGCAGCTTCATCTCTCTGGTGACACTGGCACCTGGCGTGTCGGGGCTCGGAACTATGGGTGGAGGTACACCCGGAGGTGGAGGAACGCCCGGATCGGGGGTAGATAACTACTCGACGGAAACCGCGGTGGATGTGAGCGCAAACGGTCAAGGCACCGTCGCGAACAAGTTCATCATTGATGGACTCGACGTCAACAGCAGCATTCGACAAGGGGTGTTGAACCTGACTCCAAATCCCGATGCGATCCAGGAAACAAGCATTCAGGTCAATACTTTTTCATCTGAGTACGGAGGGGCAAGTTCTATTCAAATGGCCAGCACGACTAAGTCAGGGTCAGACGCATTCCATGGACTGGCCAGCGATTATTTCAACTACCAGAACATGTATGCGATTACCGAGTTCATGCATCCTGGCGCTACAAAGTACCATCCATTCCATAGCAACAACTTCTCCGGGGCGATCGGCGGTCCAATAGTGCCCCATCACCAGTTTTATTTCTTCTTTGCTCTCGAACCGTTACGGTCATCGGCTGCGACTGGCGGTTCAACCATCAATTTTCCGGACCCACAGTTCGACACATGGGCCCAACAAAATTATTCCAGCACATTTGGCACGAAGATCCTGAACACTTACGCCCCGGTAGGATTGAGCGGCAGCAGTGTCAGCAAGACCGCTGACCAGCACCTTCTCGGAACGTCTTGCACGGGTACCATTGCGGTTCCGGGTTCGGCCACCGGCTCAATTCCTTGTAACCTTCCGGTGATCGACACGGGTATTTTCAACTCCAGCAATTTCCGCAATGGGGACCAATATTTCGTGCGCGTTGACAAATATTTCAAGAATGACCGTATCTATGGCAGTTTCTTCCGCACCACACTCAATTTCGGCGGCGCCGCCCCGATACCTCAGTTCTCCTCCACCAACAGCAACTGGGAGCGTGCCTTCCAAGTGAACTACACTCACACGTTCAGCCCCACCACATTGAATGAAGCCATCTTCGCCCAGAACCGCATCGAGGGAGTACAACATCAGACCGGCGATTTCACAGTGCCTTCCGTCGGCGTATCAGGACTATCGAACCTGGATGGCTTTGGAGGGTTTTACGGCCAGGGTTTTGCTCAAGGTGATTTCATCCAGCACAACTATCACTGGCGCGATGTGCTGACACATGTTCGGGGCGCTCACGCCCTGAAATTCGGTTATGAGGGCTGGTTTGGGGATGACGTAGAGCCGTTCCAGGGGCCGTGGTCGACACCCAAATTCCAGTTCGACAACCTCTTGAACCTTGCGCAGGATGCTCCTCATACAGAAGGTGGAGTGATGTACAACCCGATTACGGGTCAACAACAGCTGTGGGAGTGGAACGCCGCCTCACGAACCTGGGGAATTTTTGCTGAGGATACTTGGAAGGCAAGGCGCAACTTGACCCTGACACTGGGTTTCCGTTTCGACGATCAAGGGAACCCGTATTCGCGCAGCGCCTCCACCGTATTTGGTAATTTCTATCTCGCATCCGGTTCGACTTTTCAACAGCGAGTAGCAAACGGTGTTGCCAAGCCCACCCACAATGCCCTGTTGAGTTCGCCTAAGACTTACAACCCGCGCGCCGGGTTCGCATGGGACGTCAACGGAAAAGGAGATTGGGTGTTGCGCGGCGGGTTCGGAATGTATTCGAATTGGCTATCCCAGGCCAATGTTCAAGAAGAATTCCGGGGTAATCCGCCGGGGCTTATCTTGCCGACTTTCGATCGCTCAACGTTGCCTGCTCCGATTTTTGTGCAGGGCAGCGGCACTAAGCCTCCATTTGGGTTTACATATCCCTCTCCGCTTTGCCCGAGCCCGTCCTGTCTTAATTCGGCAGGCGGTGTTGCCGGTGCCAACGCCCCAATTGGCGGAATCAATCCGCACTTGAAGTCGCCCACCACCTATATTTGGGCGGCTACGCTGGAGCGGAAGATCGGCAGTAGTCTCGTCGCCAGCGTACTCTACAGCGGTTCGCACTCGGGCGATCTGGTTGCCAACGGGAATCAGGCTGGCGCAGTCAGCTATGGAGCGGATATCAACGCCAAACCTGGGGACTTGTTGGTAAATCCGGCTCCGACCAGGCTCAACCCCAGCTTTGGATCTATCTCTTATGCAGACAATGATCGTGTAGCCAACTATAACGGCGTGACCTTTGATTTCAGGGGACGTGCGAAACGTGCGTTCTTTGATTTCTCCTATACTCGATCCAACTCCAAAGATGACGCAGGGACTGGCGGTGCCAGCCTCGGCAACGGCTCTTATCCCACGGCTCTAAATCCGCACCAGTTTTATGGGAATTCCCCGTGGGATGTTCCTAACCGCTTCTCCTTTACCTTCAATTACGAGCTGCCGGGATTGAATGGCGGACACGGAGGCGTCGGACTATTGACTGGAGGATGGGGCGTCAGTGCGACCAGTATCTACCAGACGGGTTATCCCTTCACGGTGGTGACCACTGCGCCATTTAGCGCAGGCGGCGACTACAACGCTGATGGGGATAACCTGGACTATCCTGATGTCACCAGCTATCACCAGGCGACATCGCGGACCGCGAACCTCACTCATGTTTTCACCGCCGGACAATTCACTGCACCTACACCAGGTGCGAATGGCAATGAGAAAACTCAGCAGTTCCGTCAGCCGAGCTTCGCTGAAACCGATCTCACGGCCTACAAGGATACGCACATCACGGAGGGATGGAACCTGCAGTTGCGGTTTGAGTTCTTCAATCTCTTCAACCATCCAAATCTCTTTCTTGATCCCAACCTGGCTAATGGCTCATTCGGCAGCGCCATCAGTCAGCAATTGCCCAGAAACTGGCAATTGGGAGCGAAGATCACCTTCTAGCTTTTGCACTAAGCCTGCACACGGCCCCGTCGAAAGCGGGGCCCTTTTTCGGAGTCGGCATAAGTCAAGAAGCAATACCCGGCTAGTCCGGAGAGGTTCTCATCCCGGGATCGTCAAGACGAATTCCGGCATAAAATCGTTCCCAGCCCTAAACACACAAGGCCGCTCAATAATTGCCAGAAGCTAGAAAAAAAGATGACAGCTTCTCACCCAATCGGTAAGGCTTGCGGCGCTCTCGCACTGTTTCTTTCTCTCTACCACTCATTCGCGCAGAGCACGCAAGACCAAATCACAGCAATCACTACTGCCTTGCGAAACCGGGACTTTGCTCAAGCACTTCAACTTGTTCAGGGCGCTATTCACAGTTCTCCGAGCGATCCGCAGTTGTGGACGTTTCAAGGTGCAGCCTACGCGGGAGAAGGAAACACACAGAGGGCACTGGCCTCGTTTCGCAATGCTCGGAAACTTTCGCCGGATTACATTCCTGCACTGCAGCGAGAGGCGCAACTTCAATTCGAAGCCGGCAGCATGGCCGCGATTCCACTGCTACAGCACATTTTGCGATTGCGGCCGGACGATGCAACAAGTCATGCGATGATTGCAGTTCTCGAATATAGGCAAGGCAATTGCGGTGTCGCAGCCCCTCACTTCGAAAAGGCCGGAGAGTTGCTCGATACGCAACTCGACGCCCTGCACGCTTATGCCACTTGCCTGGTCAAGCTGAAGCAATTTGATAAGGCGATCGAAGTTTTTCAGCGCGCGGTTGCGTTGCAGCCTGAAGAACCTCAGCAACGGAGCTTGTTGGCCTCCCTGCAGCTGATGTCCCACAAGCCTCAAGATGCCGTCGCCACGCTGATCCCAATCCTCCAAGCGGCTACCGCTAATCCGCAGGTCTTGGAGCTCGCGTCAACCGCCTACGAGGACTCAGGCAACACCACTCAGGCCGTCAACCTGCTGCGTCAAGCAATACTGCTCGATCCGAAGAACGCCGCCCTTTACCTGGATTTTGCACAGATTTCCTCTGCCCACGACTCCTTTCAGGTCGGTATTAACGTCGTGAGCGATGGAATCGGACAACAGCCCAATTCTGCGCAGCTGTACTTTGCGCGCGGAGTGCTCTACGTACAGGTGGCCGACTACGGTAAAGCAGAAGCAGATCTGGAAAGGGCTTACGAACTGGACCCCAATGAGTCGCTGACGACTGCAGCTCAAGGTTTACTGGCAGTTCAGCAGAATGATCTCGATCGCGCCCTGGCTGACGTTCAGCAGAAGCTGAAACGAAAACCGAATGACGCTCTGCTGCTATATCTGCAGGCCGATGTACTCACACAAAAAGGGGCGGATCCGGGCACACCTGCATTTCAAATGGCTCTGGAGTCAGCGAGGCGGGCGGTTTCACTTCGACCCACACTGGCCGCTGCCCGCGCAGTTCTGGCGAAGCTGTACCTGCAATCAGGGCAAAATCAGGAAGCTGCAAATCAGTGCCGAAAGGCAATCGAAATTGATCCTAAAGACCAGACGTCGTTGTACCGGCTAATTCAGGCACTCCGAAAAAGCGGAAAAACGGCGGAAGTGCCTGAGTTGCTAAAGCGGCTGGCGCTGCTCCGGCAGGAGTCGGCAAAGGAGCAGAAGCAGCGTTATCGCTACAAGCTTGTCGAAGACGTGCCGCAGTGAATCTGAGGTCGCTTTCGAAGACTTAAGCCGAACTACGTTTTCGCAAACGATCACTTCGGTTCCGCAGCTTGGGGATTCTGGGCCTCCGGTTCGTAGAGTCTGTATCGGGTTCCGGAGACCTCCTCATTGCGCGACTCCCGCCGAAGCACCGCTAGGCGCTTCACCAAAACCGGTAGCTCTCCCTTGCTATCTTTGCCGCTGTGTCGCAATGCCTGTATTAGGTGGTACAGCGCTTCCTGATCGGAAGGACTCTGCTGCAGGGCTCGGCGAGACTGCTCAATGGATTTATCTATTTGCCCCGATTTCAAATACAAGTTGCCCAGCAAATCGCGGGCTAGCACGAAATCAGGATTCAGCTGAGTTGAAAGGACAGCGGCGGCCACCGCTTCTTTGAATTGCGGCGTGTCGGGGTCTGCGCCTTGCTGGAACAGAATTTGCGCCTCCATGTAGTGCAAGAAGGCGTCTTTAGGACTGCTCTTCAATCGGGACTGCACGGTCGCAAGCGCCTGATCAAGGTTGCTTTGCTGGACCAGCGCCAGACCCTCCGCCACCGCGCCGGATGTCTGGCTGGGGTCAATCCGGTTGGCGGTTTCGAAATCGGCTTGGCCCTTTTCAAATTGCGCCAGCTGAATATAGAGAATGCCGCGTACCGTGTAGAGCGCGGCCGCATTTGGAATCTGCTTCAAACCCACGTTGATCATGTCCACGCCGACTTGGAACGACTCGTGATTAAAAGAAATGGTGGCAAAATCCAGGTAATACTTGACCTTCTTGGGATCGAGCACGATCGCCTGACGTAGCAGGCCCACGGCTTGGGGAGTGTCGCCGGAATCCTCGTAAGCAGAAGATGCCAAATCAAGCACATCTGGATCTCGTGGCTGAGCTTGCAGTAACGGCTGAAGCGTTGCAATGGCATCTTTTGCACGATGTGCAGTTAGCTGGACAACCGCAAGGTTATATCGGGCATGAAGATCGTCGGGTTGCAGCGTGAGAAGCTGTTGAAATAGCGGGATCGCATCGTCTGGCTGCTGCAAGTCGACAAGGCACGAACCGTACTGGGCCAGGGCCGCTGGTTGAGATGTGATCAGCTCGCGGCTGGCGCGGAAATGCTTCACTGCGGATGTGCAATCGTGTTGCTTGTAGGCAAGCACTCCTAGCATGGCATGACTGGTGGGATCGTCGGGGCGCAGCTTCACAATGTGATTGAGTAACGGGACGGCGCGACTGCTGCCGGCCTTGTATTCCAGTTCAGCTGCGCCTTCCAGAGCGGCGAGATAATCCGGCGAGACCCTGAGAGCACTGTTATAGGCGCTCAGCGCTTCCCGATCACGCCCGAGACCTGCGAGTGCGATGCCTTCCAGTGTCCACAACTTGGCATTCTTTGGCGACTGCTGCAGTTGCGGGCGAACAAGATCGAGAGCCTGCTGGAAATTGCGCTCGCGCAAAGCTGACTCAACTGAAGCGGCGGCATTCCCATTTGAGGGGCCCTGGGCGTGTGTAGGACAAGCCAACGCCAAAAGGAGCATGAGAACTGGAAATTGGTGATGACCCATGAAAGAGATGCGGCTTGCCCCGAGAACCTGCTGAGGAAATTGTAGCTTAGTCTGCTCGTCTACTAAGTTGGCGGCGCCTCAGGTGAACTGAGCGACAATTTCGAAGTGCTTGCGGGTGCCCGTCGGAATGATTACGGTGTCCTTGTTCAGTCCAGCGATCGCGGCTGCATGTCCGTTTACGTTTACCGCTTGGACAATTTTGTTTTTCGCCAATCGCACTTTCACGTGTATTTCTTTCGGCGATCCAGCACGCGCAAGGTCGACTGTGGCGTTGACGCGATTTGATGAGGGTGGCGATACCATGCTGAGGTTCACTCTTCCCCACCGCGTCGGAGCGCCTTCGATTCTTATCTCTTTGCCGGATGCAACCCACTCTCGCGGCAAGCCTCTTCCAAAATACAACCTGTCCTCATCGGAATCCTCCAACATCAGCATCCAGCGCACAAGCAATGGGATCGTCAGCTGAGCTGGGATGCAGAACAACGCGTTGTCGCCGTCAACGCCAGCGACCTCTCCGGCCGTCCAACTGCCGCGGGTATGATCGTGATAACGATGTGAGTAGAGGAACAGCAGATATTCTTCGACGCGATCGAGACGAAGCAGCGCCTGGGCATATCCGTACGAGATGAAGCCCAGAATATCTCGTCCCTTCGGATGAGGTGGCTCCACATTGGCGACTACGCCCAGGGTGGTTGCTCCATAGGCGCGCATGCAATCAATGACCAGATTTGTAAGATTTGGCGGCAACATGTCCGCTTGTAGCAATTCGGCATAGCCGCGATGCGGCCACTGCTGCGGGCTGGGATGTTCTTGCTGCATGGACTCTCGAAACGTCAGCTTCGTGTCGGGAAAAGTTCCGATGTATGGCGGATTCATGTCGCGCCTGACATTTTTCTCCATGCTTCGAACCAAAGCGTCTTGGAGAACATGGCTGCGTTTTCTCCAGGCGGCGCTTTGTTCTGCGGCTTGTTGACCCTGAGTGCCGATGATTTCATCCCACACGCGGCTTAAATCTTTAAGCCCTCGAGCGGCGAATGCATTGTTGGCAAAATACGGAAGCCACCAGATCATCGGCTTCGGCATCAGGCACGAATCAGATTCGCTCCAGCCGTGAATCAATCCGAACCCAGGATCGTTCTGCGGTAAGCGAAGGCTTTCATCGTGCATATCGCAAAGTAGTGTGGCCGTGGCTTCGATTTTCGAGCGATGCGTTAGCAGAAACTCGCGGTCGCGTGTGTAATTGAAATAGCGCGCAAGCAAAGACAGTGTCATGCCGAACTGCGCGGTTTCCGGGCCGCGCATGTTGACCATGCCCTTCGCGCCTACGAAATCCGTAAAGTAGTTACCAATGACCGCGCGAGCTGTTTCGAAGCGGCCCCACTCCAGGTTTGTGTAGACCGAGCTGGTGAAAATGTCTTGGAAGCCGTCGTATTCCGAGCCGTAATAATCGCGGTCAACGGCGCCGTACTTGGGATAAACTCCGCCCGGCCGAACCATGATTTCCTTGGCGAAGGCATGCTTCGCCATGTCTATCCAGACATTCGCAGGAAGCGATACTTTCGCGAAATCGCCGAGCAATTTGTCCCAATATCCCGAGAAAATGAGCAGCGCGCGGTAGAACTGCTCCGGCTTGGGGTCGTCGCGTCGTGGAGGAAATGCCGGGTAGCTGTAGCCGTAGACGACCTTCGCGATTTTGCCGTTTTCGATTCTCGTGGTGCGATGCCAAGTCTGAACGATGAACTTGTCTCGCGCTTCGACGTCACCGAACACAATCACCTCGTCGTAAGCGGTTTCTGATCGGGGCAGCAACTTACGCACGGCGGGCATCCAGCCTCCCACCAGACCATCGAAGCCTTTCTGTACAGCCTTTGCATTAGCGTCGGGAAAATATTGCACTGGATGATAGGTTCGAGTGCTTCCACTAGGAAACACCGGCATGGTGTCGAAACATTCTTTGGTCCCGACGAAGGTGTCCCAGGGCAGCCGCCAACTCGGGCCGGTGCTTTGCACAGAGCCCAGCGGTGGAGCAGCAGATTTCACCTTCTCCGGATCAGGATCGTCATTGTGTTTGAGCAAAATATCAGCAAGCAGGTCTGCGTTTGCCATTCCGATATCTTTCAAGCTAAGGCCGAGATACGGAGTGTTGGTTTCAGCAAACGACGCTTCGGCGCTTTTAGAAAGTATCCGGGCACCTTGCGCAGAAACAAAGGTTAAGGCTCCTTCGCGAGTGCGCAGATCTTCGTAAACCTTCCAGGCGGTTGAGTTGAGATTAAATTCGCAGACAAGTGTGTGACCTTCGATGTCAGTCTTGCCAACTGGCATCAGTGCGTCGTTGACAGACCGAACAATTTCGCCGCGCGCAACGGGTTCAGAATTACTACTCTCGGGAAGATACGTGACCGCGGTCACGGCCATTGCGCTTTGTAAGAAACTTCGGCGATCCACGACTTTCCCTCTTCCCAGGCGGCCAGGAACTGCGGCTGACTAATTACAGGCGGACTTCGATCGGATGTCCGTCGAATGCAATCAATTGTTTGTTCCCGTTGAGCTTTACCTCTATGTCTCGTCGCAACGGCGGGAGCATCCGCGATCCCTCGGCAAGACGCAGCGTCAACGCGTGCCGCGCTTCGTTCCAGCCCAGTTGCATGCCCATCCATTCGCCCTTGCGATACGCGAAGGACTTGCCATCGTCCTCGTACAACAGAAACGAAGCGTCCGCGCCCGGATAAATTGAAATTGAGAGCGGTTCGCTCGACTTCTCGTACGCGTGCTGCTTCACGGGGCCTAGCGGCAGGATCGATCCCGCGCGAACATAGAGTGGTATGGTTTCCAAATCCACCTGGCGCGTGATCTCCCGTCCACCTTCTACGCGCTCACCGGTACAGAAGTCGAACCACGCGCCATGAGGCAGGTACAGTTTCCGAGTGGTGGCGCCCTGTTCCACGACGGGAGCAACCAATAGATTCCTTCCCCACAAATACTCATCCCTTCTCGCGGTTGCGATGGGGTCGTCGGGATAGTGCAGCCACAATGCCCGCATAATGGGCATACCAGTCGTCGCGCACTCGCGCACCGCGCCGTATATATAAGGAAGCATGCGATAGCGGAGTTCCAGATACTTCCGGCAGATTGGCTCAACTTGCGTGTTATGCAACTGGCTGGGGTCGGGAATCGCGGCACCTTCATAGTTCCTGATCTCAATCGGTCCGGGATCTCCGCTATTCCATCCCCACGGAAGCCGCAATTTCCAATTGCGGCCATGGCAGCGGAACAATGGGCAGAATGCTCCGAACTGAAACCAGCGCAAGTAGAGTTCAGCAGTGAATTCCTTTGTGGGAACAAACCCGCCGATGTCCGTACCCCAGTACGGAATACCGCTCAGACCTGTATTGATCGCAATGGGAATGTGGGTCTTGAGGGTCTCCCACGTCGAGTAGACATCCCCCGACCACAAAAATGACGCGTAGCGCTGCATGCCTGCGTAACCATTGCGATGCAGAGCATAGGGCCGTTCCTGCGGACGATCAATCTGCGGTCCCTCCCAGTACATGCGGTTTCGCACCAGGCGGGAGGCGGTGTCCATGGGATCGCCCTCGTCCGGCCACCAGCCGTCAACTCCCATCGCGAAATCTTTGCGGTGCGCGCCCCAGTAGCAACCAGCTTGCTCTTCGTCAAACTGAGCAAGTTCGCAACGGTCGCGGGCCGAGCCGCGAAGTTTATCAGTCAAGATAACCGAGTGAAGGACGACGTGGAAATTGTCCTGGTGAAGCTGGCCCAGCATTTGCTTGGGATCAGGAAAGACGTTGGAGTTCCATGCAAACGATCCGTTTTCAGTGTTCCATCCTGAAGGACAGAAGCCAGTGCCCAAATAGATCAATGCATCACACGGCAGCTTCTTTTCACGAAAGGTCTTGGCTTCAGCAAGCACCTCTGCCCTGCTCGCCAACGTGCGATGGGATTGCTGATAGCCGAGGCTCCACAACGGGGGAAGTTCGGCATGCCCAGTAAGACCTGCGTATTCCGCCATAATGACCGCCGGGTCTCGCGCACCTATAAAGAAGATATCCAGCGGCAGCGCATTTTCGGCCAGTGGCTGAAATTTGCTTTGTGTCCCCGTGAAATCGAATGTGCCGAACGGGTGGTGAATGAACATCGCCCAACCAGAAGTGCTGATGATCCACGGTATTGGCACCCGGCCGCCGTGAGTTGCGAGCTTGTAGCCGCCCTGACCGCTGCGCATTTCATCAACAGAACCACGACGATCGAATTGCGGGCCTCCTTCTCCGAGGCCAAGAAGAGGAGAATCTCCCGTCAGAAAAGAAACATTCCGGCTTTCAGGATCGACTTTCAACCGCTGCAAAACGTCGCCCTTAGGGTTCGTGAGCGTGAACGCCATCTGGTTCGTGTTGACGCGAACACTCATTGCGCCGCACTTGATTACGCGGTCGCCAATAGGTCCGCGGAGCGTCGCAATCGGAGGACCCCAATCCGGTCGCACCAGCGATCCGTTAAGTGGCACAAAACCAATTTTCCCGTCTTGTATGGGAAATAGCGTCAGCCTGAGTGTGTTCTGACTGACGGACGTGATGTGGATTTCGACATCACGACCAGCCACGCGCAATGCCGGCGGCTGCGCAGTTATCCGCTCCGGCAGCATCGCAGCGGCCGAAACAGCCGCTATGGTTTTCAATGCCTCTCGACGGCTATATCGTGTGCTCATGCCCTACTTTGTTTTGCAATTCCGCTGCTGACGGAAAAACAATTCAGAATTTCTTGGTGGAAGTCGTGTCCTACCGTTATGGGTTCTTGCGACTACCAATGACATCAGCCAAGAGATCAATGCATTGTGTGCTCCAGTGTCCTTCGGTGCGCACCTGCTGACAGATCTTCTTCCGTAAGTGAGAAGTCCTTCGGCGCGGCCATGCCCAGCAGGTATTGAACGAAGTAATCCCATCTTCGCTTGACCAGGTAGGCCGCATGCGGCCCACTCTCGCCGTGATACATGTTCGGCACTAGCAACATATCGAAATTTTTGTTTGCATTCATCAGGGCATCGACGAACCGCATGATCTCGACGGGATGAACGTTGTCGTCAATGTCGCCGTGCTCGATCAGGAGATGTCCCTGCAGCCGGTCGGCCATGGTCACGTTCGACTGCGCGGCGTAGTCGTTTTGCACGGGATATCCCTGGTAAGCTTCGTTCCACCATGCTTTATCCAACCGCGCATCATGATCGCCTGAGATGGTGACTCCAACTTTGTAGAATTCAGGAAACACAAGCATGGCGTGGGCTGCGCCATAACCTCCAGCGGACGTACCAAAGATGCCCACGCGGTCAATATCCATGTACGGATTGCGGCCGGCCGTTTGCTTGATCATGGCCACGTGATCTTCAAACGACCCGCCGAGATTTCTGTAGGAAAACCAGTGAAACGCTCGCGACCGTCCGGCGGTGCCGCGGCCATCTATCATCACTACGACAAAGCCAAGCTCAGCCATCGACTGCAGGCGTAACATTCCGCCGAATGTCTTGGGTACGAAAAACCCCTGCGGCCCCGTATAAACGTGCTCAACGATGGGGTATTTTTTTGATGGATCGAAGTTTGAGGGTTTCCAGATCAGTCCGTAAAGGTCTGTCGTGCCATCAGCGGCCTTGCCCTGAAACGGCTCCGGGAATTTCCAACCAGCACTTTGCAACGCACTGACATCAGTTTTTTCCAAGACTCGGATTTCTGAGCCATCCTTCGAGCGTCGCAGCACCGATTCGCCGGGTAAATCTGCACGAGAGTAGTTATCCACGAAGACAGCCCCATCCGGCGATACGCTAACCGAGTGATTCGCATTCTCCGGTGTGAGCAGCGTCAGGCCCTTTCCGTCAAAGCCAATACTGTACAGGTGCGTTTGGTAGGGATCTTCATTCTTTTCGCGGCCGTCGGCCAGGAAATAGACTCGCCGATTTCTTTCGTCCACATACTCGATTTGCCGGACCACCCATGCGCCTTGCGTAATCTGGTTTTCGAGCTGACCAGTCTTACTGTAGAGATACAAATGGTTCCAGCCATCGCGCTCCGATGCGAGAAGAACTTCTCCGGTTTCGTGATCGAAACGGAAGAACGTCTCGCCGGGGTCAACATACTGGTCGGAATGCTCGCGAAGCACAATTCTTTGATCGCCAGTCTCTGGATCAATGATTCGAATGTCCTTGTTTTTGAAACCTCGATCGTCGTAGTCGTAAAAAATCGCTTTGTTGTCGGGAGACCATTCGAATCCAGGACCATCCTGGAAAGGCAGCTCTATCGGCGGAGACTTCACATCGATTCGTTTTCCCGATGGAATGTCGAAAATGATGGGCTCGGATTTGGCGAGCACCTCACCAGGCAACGGATAGACCACGGTGTAGGCCTTGGGCCTGAGCTGGCCTGGAGGAACAAACTGGATACTGGTGAACCGCCCCGAGTTTCTGGAATCGGTGCGATAAGTGATCAACTTGCTGGAATCCGGAGACCAGAAAACTGCCGCTGGTTGCTTGACGTCCTCAGTTCCCTGCTCCACTAGCAGACTGAGCGCGGGAAGCGGCGTTGCGTACTCCCAGCCCGCCACACCATCCTGTGTCAGCGGAACGGTTGTGCCGGTCGAAACATTTCGCACGTAAAGATTGTGGTCTTTGACGAACGCGCTCCACTTTTTGTCGGGAGAGTGTGCCTCATCAGAATCTTCCGTTGGCTCTGGCTTGCAATCGTAATCGCTGAGTGTGCAAGTCCAGCCTGATTTCTCTATCTGAAAGCGGATGGCTTTCTGATCGTCCGTAAAGTCGATTTTGTCGAACGGCAAGTCAGTGGCCGAGTATTCTCGTTTGGTGAGGCGGGCAAGGGCCGCAGCCAATTTCTCCTGATCAAACGCCGGCGCCACTGTGTTGTGGTCGGCGTCAACCAAAATAAACTCGCTGCCCTTCGGGCTAGCTTTGTGGTACCAGAAACGGTTTGTCTTATCGAGCCAATGCGCCGCTACATCGGCGACATAAATTGAATGCCAAAGATTTCCGGGAAGGAACCTCTGCGCTCGCTGATAATCCTCGAGCCTGCCCTGCGCGACACTATGCAGAGAAGCAAGCAAAAGGAAGGCAATCGTCCAGCGGCACAAATTGCAAAGCATCTGTCCTCCTGGTGGCGCAAGCCTGCTCAATCCCGACGCTGGGTCGAGATTGTGCGGCTTATTTTGACTTGATTCGTATGAGCACAACGCCATGCGTGGGCACGTCCGCGCTGTACTTACCTTTGAAAGTGCCCAGGTCTTTTTTCAACCAAAGGTCGCAAATGCTTGCTTCTCCCGGAATACCGATTTGAGAGAAATTCACCGTCATTTGCTCGATCGTGCGTTGCCGACTAAATAGACCAACAACCTTGCTGCCGTCCGCCATCGGCTTCATGCAGACTTCAAACGGGCCTTCTTGCGCGATGCGAAATCCTTGCTTTCCCAGCGGGTCCTGATCAGCGGCAATGACTTCGCGATTGGTCAAAATCTCAACGGTGTAGGGAGTCATTTTCGTGAGGTCATTTCCCGCGATGAGCGGCGCAGTCAGAATTGCCCACAGGCTGAAGTGAGTGCGCTACTGGCCGCGCAAACTCTTCCAATCCGTTCTGATTGAAGCCAATTTCGGCCATCACGGAATAGCGGTCACTGATATCGCCGGTCGTCCGCCACAGGTTACCTCCAACCGAAGGACCCCATTCCCAAACTTTGTTCCATCCGTACTGGCACAGGCTCAAAACTATCGGCCGGCCAGTTTTCTTCAATGCCTCGTGCATTTTGGTGTATGCAGATTTCATTTCCTCAACGTTAGAGGGCGGCTGCTGGCACCAGTCGTATTTCAAGTAATCGATTCCCCATTGAGCATAGGTTTGCGCGTCTTGTTCTTCGTGCCCGAGGCTGCCTTCAAAGCCCGCACAAGTTTTCGGGCCAGGCGACGAATAAATTCCCAACTTCAAGCGTTTGCTGTGGACGTAATCCGCCAGCGCCTTCATGTCAGGAAACTTTTCATTGGCTTGAATGAAACCCTTGGCATCGCGTTGCCCCTCCCAAGTGTCATCAATGTTGAGATAAACGTAGCCGGCATCTTTGAGCCCGGTCGAAACTAGCGCGTCGGCGGTTTCGTGTATCGTTTTGTCGTCAACTCGCTCGGCGAAATGGTTCCAGCTGTTCCAGCCCATCGGAGGCGTGGCCGCGAGTTTATCCTGAGGGCGGAAAGTGCAACGTAACAGAAGACGGCCAGAGCGGCCGACATTCGCGCCGCCCTGAGTCGCGGGATTCTATGCGCGCTGCAATAGAAGACGTTGTTCAGAAATGCGACTGTTCGGAGGATGAGCTTTAAGCGCGGCATTTGGGCATGTAATGTATATTGTATACAGTCTTTGGTGTCAATAGTTTAATTTGAATGTTTCGGTGTCTACGGTTGGCCAATCCTATAAAGAAGCGCGCGGTTATCTTCCTTCTGCTTATTGTATTGGCACTTCCCTGCTCAGCGGTCTCGCCGGGAATCATGCGCCTCGACTACTTCCACACCGGCGGTATGGGACAGGAAATTTTCAGCGTGGACCGCGTGGTCATAGAGCCGCTCCCGTGGCTAATCCTCGTCGCCTGACGGACTCGACGAACCTCGGCACGTATTTTTTCGAACTCCGCGATCTCGCTAGCAAACGAGTGCTGTACTCCCGTGGGTTCTCATCCATCTACGGAGAATGGATCACCACCGACGAAGCAAAAAAAAGCAAATCGCACTTTTCACGAGTCGTTGCGCTTCCCCGCTCCGGAATCGCCAGTCGAAATTGTCGTCAAGGAGCGAGACACACAGAATGCATTTCAGGAAATTTGGAAGACCACGGTCGACCCGAATGACAAACATATTGATTCCTCGCCTCCGCCACTCCATCCTCACGTGATTCGAATCCAAGACAATGGCGATCCTGCACTGAAACTTGACCCGCTCTTCCTGGGCGAAGGCTATACAGCCTCCGAACAGGGCAAATGCGAGAAAGACATTCATCGCCTTACCGAAGGACTGTTTTCCTATTCGCCTTTCAAGGAGCGCCGCAACGACTTCAACGTCTGGGCAATTTGCGCCGCCTCGCCCGATTCTGGCGTGTCACATCCTGCCTCCGGCGCTCACAAGAACACGCTATACGGGACTCAGTTCGATGTTTTCGGTGAAGACCGCTACGCGCTGTCATTCGACAACCGCGCTATTCGGGCCATGGCATCTTTCGCGCCGTATGATGCGATGGGAATTGTGATGAACTCGAAGGACTATGGCAATGGCGGACTTTTCGGACTCTATGCGACAGTGAGCATTGATTATCCGACTAGAATTCAGGTTTTTGTTCACGAATTCGGTCATCACATCGCCGATCTTGGCGACGAATATTACTTCAATGCCGATGTGGCCTACTCGCCTGCCAACACCCACGTGGAACCGTGGGAGCCCAATATCACCGCGTTGCTCGATCCTCACCACGTGAAATGGCAATCTCTGGTTGAGTCAGGTACTCCTGTCCCAACACCTTGGCCGAAGGATTGCTATGAGAAGAGCCTCCGCGATTCTCACAAACTGATTGCTCGCATGCACGCAGAAAATAGGCCAGCTACGGAAATCGCGGAGGCGCGCAAACAATCACGCGACAAGGCACAACAGTGCTTAACCAGTGGTCCTTACGCGGGCAAGGTTGGAACCTTTGAAGGAGCGATGTACGCGACGCATGGCTACTACCGCCCGCAACAGCAGCGCATCATGATTTCGGGAGACAGTTTCTGTGCGGTGTGCCGGCGCGCCATAGAGAACATAATTGATCTCTATTCGCGGCCGCAGAGCTAGTCAGCAACTTCCAGTCCGTGTGGTTGCGACACAGGTTCACGCGTCATTTCTCCATCCACCATGCGCCAGATGCCAAGCGGATTTTCGTCCTTTACTTCGTCCGGAAGCGCCGAGTCAGGAAATCCTTGATAGCAAACCGGCCTGCAAAAGCGGTAGATTGCTTGCGTTCCAACTGAGGTCGAGCGCCCGTCAGAGGTTGCTGGGAACGGCCCGCCGTGCACCATCGCATGACAGACTTCGACGCCGGTTGGAAATCCGTTGAAGATCAGGCGGCCAACCTTTCCCTCCAGAATCGCCACCAGATCGGAGAATTCGCGCAGATCCTGTTCCGTGCCGTGGATGGTGGCGGTCAAGTGTCCTTCCAACTCGCGTGCAATCCGGAGTACGTCTTCGTGATTAGAGTGCCATACCAGGAGCGTAGCGGGGCCGAAAATTTCCGCAGCCAGCTCTGGGTCCTTCAGGAAAGACTGCGCGTCAGTCTCAAAGAGCGCTGCGCCGACAGCAGTCCCGCCGCTTCCCTGTCGCGCCTCGGCAATTAGCTTGACACTCGCTTTGATCCTCCGTCCATCAATCCCCGTACTATACGAACTGCGTATGACTTCAGTCAGCAAGTGAAATGGCGCCGACGCATTCACGGCTTGCTGGAGGCTGGTCGCAAAGCGCGAGGTGCCTTGTCCTTCAGGCAGGAAAACCATTCCCGGCTTGGTGCAAAACTGGCCCGCTCCCAGAGTGAAGGAAGCGTGCAGTCCGGTCGCGATCTTTTCCGCGTTCCGATGCAACGCTCCGGGCAAGATGAAAACTGGATTGGTGCTGCTCATTTCCGCGTAAAACGGTATCGGCTCCGGACGAGTCGCCGCCACGTTCATCAGGGTTTTTCCTGCAATCCTCGAGCCAGTAAATCCGCCGGCCTTTATCCACGGATGTTGCATCAACGCTGTGCCAACTTCATTGCCACCGCCAAACAGAAGCGAAAACACTCCTTCCGGCAAATCACATTGGCGGACGGCGTTTCGCACAACCCTTCCCACTAGCTCGCTGGTACCCGGATGCGCTGAATGCCCTTTGACGATTACGGGATTTCCGCCGGCCAGCGCCGAAGCCGTGTCGCCACCCGCCACCGAGAAGGCCAATGGAAAATTACTGGCGCCAAAAACGACGACCGGACCCAGAGGACGAAGCAGCGAGCGAATATCAGGTTTGGGCGTGGGCTTGCGATCCGGATCGGCGCGATCAATGCGCGCCATCACCCACGATCCTTCTTCTACAACCTGCGCGAACAAGCGAAGCTGAGCGCAGGTGCGCGCGGTCTCACCCTGCAGGCGGGCCTTGGGCAGAGCGGTCTCCAGGCCGGCGCGCTCGATGATTTCTTCCGCGATGGACTCAATGTTCGCCGCAATCTGGCGGAGAAATCTTCCCTTCTCATGGCCGGATATGCGGCCGTAAGTGACCGAAGCCTCATGCGCCAATCGCACAGCTTGGTTGACCTCATCCGGCGTTGCAGCGAAGAAATCCGGATCGAGCTGGGTGCCGGTAGTCGGGTCATGTGCGCGGAAGGTTGCTCCCGCATGTGAGCCCTCATGAAATCCGATGATTGATCGCCCTGCCAATTTCATTAATGAACTCCGAATCATTTCGCAGGCACAGCTTGGCCATTCACCAGCTGCGGCCGCGTGCTCAAAGCATCTTTTATAGTCTTCCGCACCGACTCCAGCTTGTTCCCGTTCAACTCGAGTCGGGGAGCACGCACCCGCGGGTTGCCCATGCCCACCTCGGCCTGTACCAGCTTGATTAGCTGAACAAATTCCGGGACCGTGTCCATTCGGAGCAAGGGCAGGAACCAGCGATACAGTTCAAAGGCTTTTTCGTGGTCGCAATTCATCGCGCACTTGAACAGCTCAACGGATTCGCGGGGCAGCGCGTTGGCCAGGCCCGCAATCCATCCTTTCGCCCCTACCCCGATGCCTTCTATGATAGCGTCATCGACCCCTACGAAAACCTCCAGGCGGTCGGTCAGCAACGCTCGAATCGCGCTTACCCGCCGCGCATCGGTGCTCGACTCTTTGACCGACTCAAAGTTTTCGTGCTCCGCCGCCAGTTCCTGGATTTGCTCAGGAAGAAAATCCGTTCCATACGCGACGGGATTGTTATAAAGCATGCAGGCAAGAGGTGTGGCACGGAATATCGCAGCGACGTGCGCTTTCATTTCCCGCCAGTCACCCTGATAAACGTAAGGCGGCAACGCCATCAAAGCATCACAACCGGCGTCTGCTGCCTCCTTTGCCAGGGAGACAGCCTCGTTCGTTGTAAGCGCGGAAATTGAAGCAACAACCGGAGCACGGTCATGCACTGCTGCAACGCAGGTGCGCAGAATCTGTACTCTCTCATCAAAAGAGAGCGTCGCGCCCTCACCGAGAGATCCGAGCGTGACAATCCCGGTGCAGCCGTTGTCGAGAAGCCAGCGGCAGTGCTTCGCCATGAAGCCGTGATCCACCTGAAGATTCGCATCAAAACAAGTCGTAATTGCAGGCATCACGCCATTCCAATTCATTGGGCTCCTCGCATCACTTCGCTTAACTCTGGCTTTGAATCATTTGCCGTCGCGCCAAGATTGCCGACGCTCGTGGGAAACAGCGGCGGACGCACCGATTCCGCCGTCCAGCCCAACAGAAATTGGGTCGCCGGTCCGCACACGCGCCCCTGACACGGTCCCATGCCGCAACGTGTTTGCAATTTTGCGGCGCGCCAAGAGGGATATTGTTTAAGGCGACCATAGGTCACGTCTTCGCAGCGGCAAACAATGGTCTCTGGAATTGGCAGCGCCTTCAGCTCGGGGCGAAGGGCAAAGGCACGGTCGAGGGCGAGAGCAAATCGGCGGCGTTTGCGTCGCTCGCTGAACAATTGTCGCGCGGTGACTGATCGTCCGCCGGCCGAGTACCCTGCAATCTGGCCCTCGATGAGCGACAGGTCCCCCCCTCCAATCCCCGTTGGCTCGCCTACGCAAAAGACTCCGGGGACGGACGTCTGCTGGAAGTCATCAACCTGCACGTAACCGCTCTGAAACCTGCACTCTAAAAGCTCCGGCAGTTCAATGTTCGGCACCAGATGAAATCCGCATGCCAGAAAATCGCACGACATTTTTTCGATCTTTCCCGCATGCGAGATCAGCACTGCTTTGAGGGCGCCATCACCCTCAGCCGCGATTGGCCAGCAGTTCGCAGCGAAGTGCACGCCCGATAGATCTTTCCGCAAGGAAAATGCCTGGGCAATTTTCTGCGGCTGCCGCAGTAGGGACAAACCAAATTTTGAGAGAGAGCTCCAGGATGCCTGCTCAGAAATCATTGCGATTTCAGCGCCATGCTTGCGTAAATAAGCCGCAACAGCTAGAAGCAAAGGTCCAGTTCCAGCCACCACCACGCGCCTCCCCGCAATCGGGAGGCCCGATTTCACCAAAGCTTGCAAAGCTCCCGCGCCCATTACGTTGGGAAGCGTCCATCCTGGAAAAGGCAGAAAACGCTCGCGCGCGCCGGTCGCCAGCACGAGCTTTTCATAACCCAATTCGTAGAAACAATCTTGCCCTTCCGCATGTAGGAGGTTGGGTACCGGCTGATCAAACACTCGGGTTCCGCACAGCAGCTGAACTCCGGCGGCATGCAACTTCTCAATCCAGTTCGCGGCTTCTGAAGTGCAGTTCGCTGACTCCCCGCGCCAGATCTGCCCGCCCAGTTGTGGATTGTCATCAACAATCCCAACGCGCAATGCGCATTCGGCAGCCGACAATGCCGCAGCTATTCCCGCGGGGCCGCCGCCGATTACCAGCACTTCGAAATGTTTTTTCACCACTCTATTCACTGGTAATCACCTCCATTCCAGGGGTGCACAAGATCTGACAGCTTCTGCAATGCCGTACGCCATTGATGGCTACTCTGCATTCAAAGCAGATTCCCATGCCGCACAACGGTCCGCGCGGCTCGCCGGTGACTGACTTCCGGCAGGGGGATGCAGCCAGCATTACAGCCACCGCAACCGTCGAACCTGAAGGCACTTCAATCAGTGATCCGTTCACCTTCAGCGCGATTTGTTCAGGCATGCGCATGCTCCATGGTTGCAGTTCGCGATGGCAAATAGGGTACAATCGGAATCTCGGAAACTCTTCCCGTCAGATGATCAACCAGCAAACGCGCGCTTGCGAGTGAAGTGGTAATTCCTAATCCTTCATGCCCGGTTGCAAGATAGACGGTTGAATCCTCTGGTGATGGGCCAAGTAGCGGCAACTGGTCACGAGTGGCGGCGCGAAATCCCGTCCATGCGCGGATTGCAGACGTCTGCGCCAGGCCTGGCATGTAATGCTGCGCGCGCTGCAACATGCGGGCCAGGATGGCATGGTCAACTTCTTTGTTATCGGCGCCGTATTGCCGTGAAGACCCGATCAACACCTGTCCAGTTTGGCGTGGCTGCACATTAAACGCTACGGAATCAGCGACGGCCGAATGAGCACTCTTCAAATATCCGAGCTCGACCAACTGATGCCGCACAAAGCCTGGATAACGGTCAGTAATTACCAGATGGCCTTTCCGCTGCC
>WNGJ01003718.1_pt2 | contig 26285 bp, 26 predicted proteins | sample 5400611 | NCBI WGS metagenome assembly WNGJ01 (sample SAMN13153375, study PRJNA577476) | soil metagenome | isolation source: 40 cm soil or saprolite under Garry oak tree replicate 1 | place: USA:California | collected 2016-06-15
AAGTGTATGAGAGAATTCTCATGGAAAGAAGGTTCAATATACCTCAGTTTGATATGTAACCTGTTCAGGCTATATAGTTATGTTGGGAAAAATAAATGGCCTACTAGCGCATAGAAAGAAGGCATACTTCAATGGGATTTGAACAATACCACGAGCCAGCCAATGAGCTATCGCAGCAAACACGCACCTTTGCCCGTATGATTACTTCTCTGACGGAGGAGGCCGAGGCAATCAGCTGGTATGAACAGCGCATATCCGTGGAGCAAGACGCCCAGGCACGAGCGATCATGGCGAACTCGCAGCAAGAGGAATTCAAACACTTTGGCATGGACCTTGAATTTTTGTTGCGCCGGAAGCCCAAGTGGCGAGTGGCGTTACAGGATATCTTGTTCAAAGAAGGCGACATTGTCGAACATGGTGAAGAGGCCGAAGAGGCAGAGGACCATCTGGGTGGTAGTTAAGGGCGCAGAAGCCAGAGGTGAAATCCAGGCGGGAAAAGGCAAACATATCTTTTATTGCTTCGGCTGCGCTATTGCAAGCAGATCAGCCAGAAGTCCCTGGCCGGTTTGTAGCCGGCCTGCTCCTGGGCCAATCACGGTTACTTCCGCTAGTGCGTCAGTGTGAATAGTGATAGCGTTCATGATACCGTCTACGCGAGCTAAGGGGTGACTGAGGGGAAGCTCTGTTGGCTCGACGCTGGCCTCGAGGGAGTCATCCTCTGCGAGTCGTTGTAAAGAGGCAATGAGCTTGATGCGCTTGCCGTTATGCAGAGCTTGCTGCACTTGCTCTCTGGTGACGGTAGTAATGCCTTGACGAAGAACCTGGCCGGATTTAAGTGGGCGACCGAAGACAAGGGCTGCCAGAATAAGGGTTTTTGCTACTGCATCGTAGCCCTCGACATCAGCGGTAGGATCGGCTTCGGCATAGCCCCGGGCCTGTGCTTCAGCAAGTACCTCTGCGTAATTGCGGCCTGTAGCCATGGCGGTGAGGATGTAGTTGGTGGTGCCATTGAGGATGCCTCGAATGGCAGTGACGTGGGCGCCAGCCATGCCTTCGCGGATGGTGCTGAGAACAGGGGTGCCGGCCATTACGGTTGCTTCCATACGCAGCTGCACGCCATGTTGTTGCGCTAACGAAAAGAGTTCGGCAGCGGCCAGGGCTCCAGGGCCCTTATTAGCGGTGATGACATGTATGCCTCGCGTGAGGGCAGCGCGAATATGACTTATGCCTGGTTCTGCATCGCGCAGGTTGGTTGCGGTTGCTTCTGCCAGTACATCTGCGCCTGTAGCCTGCAGGCCTGCCTCGCCTGGTTGCAAGCAGCTCGGCCAATCCCTGGCCGACGGTGCCAAAACCGATAATGGAGAGACGAAGTTCTTTCATAGCTTTATATCCAGGATAGCTTGAGGCGATCAAGGACACGTCTGATTGGCCCCAATTCCTCGACGCCCAGGTAACGTGCTACGCGCAGATAGATGAAGACGCCAGCAAACAGTTCGATGAGCAGTTTTACGAAGGCCATCAGGGTTCCAGTAAGGCCCAGACCCACTGTTCGATCGTGAGCGCTGGTGGTCACCAGAACTAGATCAAGGCCAAGGCGGATAATGAGGACACCTACCCCCATGGCTAACGAGGCTAACAAGATGCGCCCGATGAAGATGGCGAGGAGGCGCAGTTGCAGACCTCCAATACGTAGCTGCAGGAGCCAGAGGAGTACCCCTGCTTCAAGCAACCCTGCAATAGAAGTAGAGAGGGCTAATGCGCCTGTTCCATACTGAGGACCCCAGACGGCAGCATTGATCAGAATCAAGCTGAGGGCAATCTTAAAGATGAACTGGCTCACGCTGACAATGACAGGCGTGGTACTGTCACGCAGCGCGTAGAAGGAGCGGGTGAGAATTTCGACCGAGGCGAGACCGGCCAGGCCAATAGCGAAGGCTGCAAGTGGGTAGGCAGTCTGCACGGCGCTTTCCAGGTCGAACGCGCCATGTTCGAGGAGCACCTGGATGATGGGCAGCCCCAACACAATCAATCCGACGCTTGAGGGGATCGACATAAACAGGATGCTTCGTAACGTTTCCCCAATGATACTGCGTACACGGTCAAAACGCTCTTTGGCCACGTTTTCGGCTAAGGTTGGGAAAGCTGCAGTAGAAACAGCCATGCCAAAGATGCCGAGTGGCAGGAGTAAGAGCTGGAGCGATTGATAGTACTGCGTAATGAGACCATTTAGTGCTGTTGCGCTGAGTATAACGCCAAGAAATGAGATGAGATAGCGATCAACAAAGATGGAGGTGTAGAGGACACTCGCATTGATGATGCGCGGTACCATCTGGCGACCGATCTGAATCACACCTGGGTGACGCCAGTCAAAAGTAGGAGTATAACGCATGCCTACTTTGATAAGGCCAGGAATCTGGATGGCAATCTGCAAGGCAGCGCCTAAGACGACCCCCCAGGTCGCGGGATAGACGGCGCTTAAACCGTTTCTTTGTCCATGATAGGCCATGATGACGCCAGGGATAAGTCCAATGATGATGCCTACATTGTAGAGGACGGTGCCAATGGCAGGTAACAGGAAATGCTGGAGGAGTGCCAGTACGATCATAATGCCAATAGCGACATTGAGCGCCGCACTGGCAACATGCCATGCCGTTTTTTCATCCTTCTCACCGACCATATATCTGGTAAAGACGGGAATGAAGGCCGAACTGAGCGCACCTCCGGCAACAACATTAAAAATGAGATCGGGAACGACAAATGCCTGTAAGTAAGCATCGGAGATAGCGCCTGTACCGAAGACGAAGGCGAACAGAGATGTGCGCAGCAGACCAAACACACGGCTAACGATAAAGGCTCCAGTTAAGATGAGCGTAGCTCTACCCACGTTTACCCTCTGGATCATCCCGGTATCCTGCGCAGGTTCGGCTGCTGGAGCTGCTTGAAACCCCTCTCCAGGCCCGCGTGAAGGGCCTGCCGGACTTCTTTGAACGATAGGTGGTAAAGCAGATGGGCACATTGGTGATGCCTCTGTTGGCGGCAGAGGTAACGCCGGCGAAAACTGTGCTGGTACTGGAGGTGCTGAACCTCGGGAAGGCGATATTTGCTCTGGTACAGCGGGATAAGGTGGTCTGGCTTCTGGCGGGCGCTGCTTCCCCTTAAAAGAGATTACGCTGGTGACATCTGGCTTCATACGCCGTTGTTGACGGCGCATGCGCTCCTCGCGCAACTGCTGTAGACGGGCCTGGCGCAGCATGGGAATGGCCTGGCTAGGCTGTGGAGCATTAAAGAACTGGTATTCTGTGCCCTGCCCCAGTCCCAGTGAAGTGCCCATATCGGCGATAGGTTTCTGGTAGTGTGGCGGCAGTTGTTGATGTTGCTGCTGCGGTGGCTGTGGTTGTCCTGCATAGGGTTGATATGGTTGTGGTGGATACCCAGGAGGGGGCTGTGGGACAACAGGTGGTTGTTGTTCCATGCCCTCAGGATGATCCTGTTCATATTGCCAGCCATAGTAGCTATGCAGCCCTGGGGGTCCCTGCTGTGGCTGTGGCTGCTGCTGCGGTTGTTGTCCTTCGTTTCCCACTATATTTACTCTATGAATAAACAGATGCTCTGTCTGTTTGATGTCTTTTGTTGTAGCTGTCAAATGCTTTTGATGTGTGAAAGAAGCAGGTGACGGCTTTGCCAGTCAAGCATACCATAATCGAGGCTTTCTGACTAGTACTTGTGACCATCTGACCATCTCAGAATGTCTTTCTGTACCTGATTAAGATGTAAGCCTATTTGACACAAAACAGAAACCTCTATACAATCCTTGCATCGTGGACACGAACTAGCCAGGATGGAGTAAGGTTCGTGGCTAACAAAATATGACGTGAGGAATTGAGATATGAAACATTTGCATGCTGTTATTCTGGCCGGCGGGAGCGGTACGCGCTTGTGGCCGCTAAGCACACCGGGTTTTCCCAAACAATTTCTGCCGCTTCCAAGTGGCAAAAGTATGATACAAGAAACGCTGGCGCGGGTTGCGCCGCTCATTGCGCCTGAACGAGCCTGGGTGGTCACAGGTCGTTCTATGCTTGAACTGGTGCGTAAGCACTTACCTTCCATTCCATTGAATCACCTGCTCGGTGAACCAATGGGGAGGAATACTGCGCCTGCTATCGCCTGGGTAGCGGCAGCCATCGCCCGACAAGACCCGCAAGCTGTGATGGCTACCTTTCCCGCTGACCATGTTATCATGGATGTCGACACGTTTCGCCAGACGCTCGTGCTGGCGTATGAGTTAGCCGAACAGGGGTACCTGGTGACGCTAGGCGTCAAACCGACTGCTCCTGAAACTGGCTATGGTTATATACGCTTTGCCGAGGAGATCGGTGAGGGTCATGATCATCAAGCCTACCGTGTTGAGCGCTTTGTCGAGAAGCCGAATCTGGCGACGGCAAAGAGTTATTTAGAGGATGGGCACTATGTTTGGAATAGCGGCATGTTTATCTGGAGGGTGGAGACGGTCCTGGCAGAAATATGGGCACACCTGCCGGAATTAGCCAGAAAAATCGATAGCATTGTAGATGCTATGGGAACCGCGCAAGAACGCGCAACTCTTGATGAAATCTGGCCAACGTTGACGGCTATTTCCATTGATTATGGGGTAATGGAGAAGTCTAAAAATATCGCGGTTATTCCCGCTGATCTTGGTTGGAATGACGTGGGTAATTGGGAGCAGTACGGGTCTCTTTTCCCGGCGGATGAGCGAGGCATTGGTGGCGTTGGCAGTCATATAGGTCTGGGTAGCCAGAATATCTTTGTGTACAATAATACTCCACGCCAGGTTTATACGATCGGCCTGGAAGACGTGATCGTGGTTGAAATGGAGGATAAGACGGTGATTTGCCACAAAGATCATGTGCAGCGGGTGAAAGAACTGGCGGAGAGTCAACGACCCCGCGACTGAAGTCAGGGGCTCGTAGTTCGCCACTGTGTTATAATATGTACAACATTGTCGGTGCCGTGTTGTAGTAGAAATGGAGTCTCCTTGTATGCTCTCCGAACAACCCATGCTGGGCACCCGTGGTATGGTTGCCTGCGCACACTACCTCGCCACTCAGGCCGGTATCTCTATTCTCACTCAGGGTGGAAACGCGATTGATGCTGCCATTGCTGCCAATGCTGCTATGACGGTGGTTTATCCTTCGACATGTTCGGCGGGTGGCGATGTGTTCATGCTCATCTGGGAGGCAAAAACACGGCAACTGCACGCGCTGAATGGCAGTGGACGGGCTCCGCGTGGTATGACCCCCGAGTATTTTTTTGCGCGAAACATGAAGCAGATTCCTGAAAGAGGTCCGCTTTCGATAAGTGTGCCGGGAGCCGTGGATGGTTGGTTCGAGGCTCTCAATCGTTTTGGGACGCTGCCGGCGGAAAGCATTTTTGCCCCGGCCATTGCCTTTGCAGAAGAGGGTGTGCCAGTTACTCCCAAGTTGAGCGGCTGGCTAAAGCGTGCCGCGGAACCGATATTAAAACGATGGGAGAGTAGCTCGGCTGTCTTTCTGCCGGATGGTCAACCTTTCAAGACCGGAGAGGTCTTACGGCAGCCCAATCTTGCACGTACTTACCGGGTACTTGCTACCCATGGACGCGATGCTTTTTATCGCGGCCCGCTGGCGCGCAGTATTACAGAATATGTACAACGCTGCGGCGGCGTACTCTCCATGGAAGATATGGAGCAGCATCATGCGGATTGGGTTGAGCCGATATCAACTAACTACCGTGGATATGATGTCTACGAGTTTCCGCCGAACACGCAGGGAATAGCCGCGTTGGAGATGCTCAATATCCTAGAAGGCTATGATCTGAAATCGTTGGGTTACCAGACGGCGGAATATATCCATTTGTTCCTCGAGGCGAAAAAACTGGCCTTTGCTGACCGGGATCGCTATGTCTCCGATCCTGCTTTTGTGGATGTACCGGTCGAGCAACTTCTGAGCAAGACGTATGCTCAAGAGCAGCGGGCAAGGATTAATCCTAACAAGGCGACGCCTTACTTTGCTCCAGGCCTGGAGAAAGAGGGCGATACGATGTACCTGTGTGTGGCGGATAGAGAGGGCAATGTAGTCTCGTTGATCCAGAGCCTCTACCAGGGGTTTGGCAGTGGTGTGGTTGGTGGTGATACGGGGGTGTTGTTGCAGAACCGGGGTTCGTACTTTTCTCTCGATCCGCGGCACGTGAATTATTTGCAGCCTGGAAAACGCACCATGCACACGCTCACTCCCGCCATGGTGCTGAAAGGTGGCAGCCCATATGTGGCATTGGGAACCATGGGGGGAGATGCGCAGCCACAGATTCATGTGCAGTTACTTTCGGCCATACTGGATTTTGGTTTGAATGTCCAGCAGGCTATCTCGGCACCACGTTGGAGAAGTGCACGTATTACTACAGGATCATCGCGTAAGGGTCAAGAAGTGCGTGGTCAAAGTGGCGTTGATGAACATGTAGAGCACAAGACGGCCGAAGCGGTTATGCTGGAACGGCGCTTCCTGAGTGGTATACCGCTGCAACTCGACCTCCTGGGTCATCAAACTATTGTTGAAGGGCTATGGGAAGATGGAATGGGTCATGCTCAAGCTATTCTCATCAATCCTGATACTCATATTTTTGAAGGAGCTGCCGACCCGCGCTGTGATGGCCTCGCGCTAGGTTGGTAGCATGTCTTTGTGGGTAGAAAAACATAGTAGATCGGAAGGATGGAGTATATTCTATGACCACCAAGCCATATGCCATTCCCGCAGATATTCTCGCGCTCTCGCACGAGCGCGACCTGTTACGTAGGCGAGGTCAATATGATCGTGCTGATGCTTTGAAAAGGCAAATCGAGGAGGCTGGTTATGCGATTAAAGATAATCCCCACGGAGCGCCTGCTTGATGAAGCTGATAGCTGCCTGTTTTCGGTCAATATCCTGGCGCATGACAGTTTTGAGCAGACACAGCGTTGCGTTGCAAGTGTTTTGCGTTTTGCTGTCAATAACGACATAGAGATTATCCTGGTTGATAATGCGTCACAGGATGAACTGAGCATCTGGGCCGGGGCACTTCAACATTCCGATCCACGAGTGCATGTTCTGCGCATCAGTCGGACGATGGGTGAGGCAGAGGCACGCAACATTGGCTTGAAGCAGAGCCGGGGTCGCTATGTCCTGTTGCTTGACAGCTGCATTGAATTGACGGGAGATGTGTTTGCACCACTGGCAAAGACGCTGGCTGATGAACAGGTGGGTATTACCGGCTTGCATGGTTTACGTACCGACGATCTGCGTCATTTTGAAGAAAGTCAACAGTTGGATGTTGAGGTGGTGGATAAGCTGTGTATGGCTTTCAGGCGCAGGTTGTTGAAGAAAGTGGGTGTGTTCGATGAAGGGTACCGCTTCCCAAACTATATGGATATTGATTTCAACTTTGCCGTGCGGGATAGTGGAGCCGAGGTCGTTGTTACGCCTGGTCTGCCTCTCATCTGCTATCCTGTGCTGGAGGATGAGCGTTTGTCTGATGCCCAGCGTACCCGCTTGACGAAACGGAATTTTTATCGCTTCCTCGAAAAGTGGGGAGATCGAGACGATTTGTTGGTTGAAGAAGAGGAGTAATAAGAAATGCGGGGATGTGTGAGAGCCTCCCAGGCTCTCCTGCCTGCCCCCAGGCAGGGTTCCCGCGGCAGGGGGCTATGGCCCCCTGCACCCTCATTAAGGAGAACTGTATTGCAGACTTTGAAGAATCGAGCGGATATTCCTACGGAATTTACATGGAACCTCGAAAGTATCTTTGCATCTAATGATGATTGGGAGCGAGCTTTCAAATCATTGCAGCAGCGCTTACCCGAGCTTGAGGCTCTACGGGGGACGCTTGCTCAGAGTGGGCAGGCACTGCTGACTGTACTACAGAAGCGTGATGAAATATATAAGCAGCTTGAGCAACTCTACGTCTATGCCTCTATGCGCAGGGATGAAGATACCACTAACAGTACTTACCAGGGCATGGCCGACCGTGCTATGCAGCTCTATGTGCAAATTTCAACGACTGCCTCGTATATTGAGCCAGAGATCCTGGCTTTGCCTGAAGCAACGCTTGAGCAATTTTTCAAAGAGACACCGGGGCTGGAGCTGTACAGGCATCAGTTGGATGATTTGCGCCGGAAACGTGGTCATGTGCGCTCGGCTGAAATTGAGGCTGTTCTTGCGGCGGCAGGGGAGATGGCCGAGGGACCTGGCAGCATTTTCACGATGATTGACAATGCGGACTTGAAGCTTCCTGTTATTAAAAATGAGGCGGGTGAAGAGGTAGAACTGACGAAGGGGAACTACCAGGTTTTCATTCGTAGTACGGATCGTAGCGTGCGCAAAGACGCGTTTGAAGGCTTGCATGGTACCTTCTTGAAGCAGCGCAATACCATTGCTTCAACGCTGGCATCGCAAGTGAAATCTGATATGTTTTACGCCAGGCAGCGAAACTATGGCTCTTGCCTGGAACATGCACTCTCACGCTATAACGTCCCGGTCAGCGTTTATGACATGCTGGTAGATACTGTAAGCGACCACATTCCGCTGCTCAAACGCTACCTCAAGTTACGTAAACGTGTCTTGCAACTCGACGAAATGCATATGTATGATCTTTACGTGCCTATTGTTGAGGAGACTGAAGAAGAAATAAGTTATCAGCAGGCACGTGATACGGTGGTAGCTGCCCTGAGTCCGCTGGGTGAGGATTATAGCAATACACTCCGGCAGGGCTTTGCGCAGCGCTGGATCGATGTGTATGAGACTCCTGGCAAGCGTGGTGGTGCCTATAGCGGCGGTGCCTATGGTACGCAGCCGTTTATTCTCCTGAATTACCAGAATAACCGCGACGGTATGTTTACGCTGGCACACGAGTTGGGGCACTCCATGCACTCGTTCTACACGCGCAACTACCAGCCCTACCCGTATGGTGACTATACCATCTTCGTGGCCGAGGTTGCTTCGACGCTGAACGAGGAATTGCTGACCGAGTACCTGCTGAAGACGACTAGTGACCGCGCTTTACGCCTGGCTATTCTCAATCACTCGTTGGAAAGTTTTCGGGGGACACTTTTCCGCCAGACGATGTTTGCGGAGTTTGAGCAGCAGATACATCAGCGGGCAGAACAAGGTGAGCCGCTGACCGCTGATATGCTCAGCACTCTTTATCATGCTCTTAATGAAAAGTATTATGGTGGAGAGACGGTCATCGATGAGCTGATTGACATCGAATGGGCGCGTATTCCCCACTTCTATAGTAGCTTCTATGTGTATCAGTATGCCACAGGTATTTCTGCTGCGTGCGCTCTCGCAGAGGAGATCCTGAAGGAGGGAAAGCCGGCGGTTGAGCGCTATCTGGGGTTTCTCAGGTCTGGCTCGTCCAATTACAGCATTGAGTTGTTGAAAAAGGCGGGCGTAGATATGACTTCACCACAACCGATACGCCAGGCCTTACAACTCTTCGAGTCGCACCTGGCGCAGATGGAAGAATTGTTGTAAGCAGGAATACACAACAAGCCCTATTGCCATGCTAACGTGGCAATAGGGCTTGTTGTGTATACGTTTGCGAGGTCTTGAGAGTATCTATATAAGGAGTACGTGTGGCCTTATCAAGAAGGACACATGCCAAATGTTTCGGTGTTGTTAGTATAACTCTAAAACAGAGGCAGTTCGCGGTGAAGCCGCGAACTGCCTCTGTGCTGTCAAGCAGAGAGAAAATCAACCTTTAACACTAGCCGCTTCCGGCTCGGACGTTTTGCTACTCTGTATATCGGTCTCATATTTTTGTGCCTTGTCCTGGAGGCCTTTGATAAGCAAGTTTGGTGTTAAACCGAAGATGGCAGCAGCAAACAAGAGCCGCGGGTCCAGGGAGAAAATGCTGTTGAGCGTGATTTGCTGCTGCATGGTATCACCCACGGCTGACCCCCCCAACGCAGCCAGCATTACTGTAAAAAGCACGCCACCGACGCCAGCCAGGCCCGAGAGTAACGGGGTAGCAACTAAGCGAACAATAGCAAAGCCGAAATCATCAGTGGCCGTACCGGCTACTGACTCACGGTAAAACCTGCCAAACAAACCCGTGACTGCGCCGGTCAGGTAGAATGCTGCCGCTGCCATGATAGCGGTTGCAGGATGCTTGTTATCTGGCATGTCACTTGTCAGGATAGCGATAGCGAGCAGGATATGGGTGACTACACCGGTGAGTGCTATCGACGCCAGAAGCTTGTTGCGGGCACGTACAATTTCTTCTCGGCTTTTATCACGGAAGTCGTTGAGAGCGCTCCTTACTTCACGTAATGCAACGCGGGCCAGAGATGCTGCATTAGGGACTGGCTTGCTCTTGATGTCACTATCTAAGCCAATTTGGGCCATAAGCTGTTTGAAAGCTTTCTGTTTGAAGGCTTCTGTCAGCTCATTGATAACTGCGCTATTCTTGTCCGGCTGGTGCTCTTTGAAGTAGACCTCCGCCGCTGGATCGAGCACGGTTACCGCCTGCACCAGCTTATCCAGCAGTTCGTCTTTCCCGCTAATCGTAGAGCCCTGGATGGCGAGTCGTTGAGGTATCCCGTACTCAGTACCCAAAGCAAGCCCGTAGGAGACTGGTGAAACATCTTACTGATATCGATGTAACAGGCAAGCGCATCTGTCTGTGCCGCCTGATTACACTGGCAACTCGTATTGCTGGGGATATTCCTCTTTATCTCTTTAATTTTATCCACTGCCGTCTTTATGTCTGCAAATTTCGCCTCTAACATCTCAAGTTCATTATCGGGCCCCTCTATATCGAGGTTTGCTTTCAATTGACACAAGCGGCCCCGGAGCAGGCCATAGCTGCGCATGTTCGCTACTTTAGCAGTGGAAAAGGGAGTATAGAGTAGCGCAACTACCAGCCAGAGGATAGCTGCCAGGAGACCACTAGAGATTAGCGTATACCATTTTGAATGTGGGTCGAGATGGAGCACCGGTGAGAGCGAAACCGATAAGTTAGGGAGTGCAAGGTAGAGTCCTACCATTATCACCGAGGAAACAAAGGGCATCATTACTCCGGTCATTACGAGAGAAGCCCCAAAGGCGGTAAGACATATTCGCACGCGATCGCGCAACGTATGCTTAGACCAAACTTTATCGGACTTAGGTTTAGCGGTGGCGTTGGTCCCCGCGGCTGCTCCTCCATTGCTCACCGGAGAAGCCACTGTCAAGCTCGTGCTGTTGAGGTGACCAATGGCCTGCTGTACATGCGTGAGTTTATCCATATCTTGCTATTCCTGAAATTCATAGCTGTATATTGTCAGGGGTGAGTGTACATACCTGTCTTCTACAATCGTCATGCATACATCTACAATGTCTTAGGATGGTAGTGTGTTCTCCTTTATGTAGACGATAGAAGAGAGAAATTTTATGGTATGGATTTCACTAGAGAGGCTGCTGAAGAAGTGATGTGCCCGCGTTTTGGATATGCAGGCACATCACTCAAGTGGCTATGGAGAGCAACGTGGTCGTCAATAAGCAGAAACAATATGAGCGTCAAGGAACTCGGTGAAAAGTTGAAGCACCTGTGCCTGTTTCTCGATATGTGGAGAATGTCCACAGTCTGCTACAAGCACCTCGTGAAACTGTCCTCCGTTCTGCTGGTAGTTATTTAACACGGTACGGAGCTGGGTCTTCATTGGTTGTGGCGGGTAAACGTCGGCACCTGGCCAGCCAGGAACTGCGCCTAGCTGGCCTAAGAAACCCAGGTCAAAAAGTGAAGTATCCGATACAATCTGATCATCTGCCCCATGCACCCATAAAACGGGCGGTTTATGGCTGATGTTGGCAAATTCTCCCTGATCCAGGTATTTGGGGGAAATTGCATTATTTACTCCCTTAGCTCCTGGTGCAACGTTGGGCCAATTGTTGGAGGGGGTGACGTCTCCGGGATAGTTACCTGGCCCGACCCTGGTCGAGAGAAGTCCTGTCAGATATATTTCCTCGCGATCGGGGGCGGCCTGGAATGTTGGTTTGAAATAGTAGTTGTTCAACACTGTACGTGGCGAAGATTGTTCACTCCCCCGGTCTCCCTGTGCTATGCGTTGTACGAAATCAGGGTTGACTGTGCCTCCTCCGCTCCCGGCATAGTCCGGCCAGATGGGAGTACCTTCAGCCCCCTTTGTACCTCCAAAGCCAAAAGGTGAGCCCGCTGCTTCCAGGGTGAGTGAACGAAGCGTGCCAGGATAGTCTATCGCGTACTGCATCACGATGTTGCCCCCCAGTGACCAACCAAGCAGGTGGAATGAAGTCAAACCCAATGCGTTTACAAGGGTAGCAAGATCGTCTGAAAAATCGCGTACGCCTCGTGTCGCATCTACGGGAAGTGCCTCGCTATCACCATAGCCGCGCATGTCGGGTGCATAGACTGTGTAGCGATTAGTAGCTGCCAACGACAGCATAAAATCCTGAAAGAAGAGAGATGAAGAACAGTTGCCGTGCACCAGCATAATAGGATTACTTCCTGCACCTGCCTCGAGGTAGGCTATTTCGATACGAGAAGTTTTGATCCTGTGCTGTGTAATACCCGGTAGCAATTGTTCTGTACTCATGTTTATATGACCTCCAGTTAGTATTCTCCAGGTTATTGTACCATATGAGCGGGTTAATTCTTTAAGGGTTGTCCCAGTGGCGTCCGTCTTTCTCGATGAGCTTATCGGCTTCTGGTGGGCCCCAGGTGCCTGCTGGGTAGGGATAGACGGTGTTGGCCGGCAAGTGTTTCCACGCGTTGATGATGCTGTCTATAATGCGCCAGGATGTTTCGACTTCGTCGCGGCGGATGAAGAGGGTTGAGTCCCCCATTATGCAATCGGCGATCAGGCGCTCGTAGGCGTCAGGCGATTCGATACCAAAGGCGCTGTTATACGAGAAATTCATGTCAACAGCGCTAAGATGACGTGCCGCGCCCGGAACCTTGGCGGCGAATTTCAGGGAGATGCCTTCGTCTGGTTGAATGCGTATGGTCAGGCGATTGGGAACCAACCCTGTCGTCTCTGAAGGTTTGTAGAGCTGGTGTGGCACGCGTTTAAACTGGATAGTCACTTCGGTGCTGCGTTTGGGCAGAGCTTTACCGGTGCGAATGTAGAAGGGCACATCTGCCCAGCGCCAGTTCTCGATGAACAGTTTGAGTGCCACGTAGGTTTCCGTCGTTGAATTGAGTGCGACGCCTTTCTCTCCCCTGTAACCAATCTGCGGCGTTCCATTGATCACTCCTGCTGTATATTGCCCACGCACAGTGCGGTGGGCTACGTCCTCGGGAGAGAAGAGAGGGATGGCGCGCATGACTTTGACTTTTTCGTCGCGGATAGCATCAGCATCAAAAGCGACGGGGGCTTCCATAGCTGTCAAGCAAAGCACTTGCATGATGTGGTTCTGTACCATGTCGCGAATGGCGCCCGACTCCTCATAATATTCGGCGCGTGAACCGATGCCCAGGCTTTCTGCTACCAGAATCTGGACATGGTCGATATACTTCTGGTTCCAGAGTGGTTCAAAGATACCGTTGGCGAAGCGGAATGCCAGGATGTTTTGTACTGTTTCTTTGCCCATGTAGTGGTCGATACGGTATATTTGGTTCTCACGGAAGACGCGGGCCAGTTCGCGATTGAGTTTTTGGGCCGAGGCCAGATCACGTCCAAAGGGCTTTTCTATCACGATGCGTGTCCAGCACTGCTCGTGGTTGTCGACATGCGTTGGACGGGCCAGCCTGGCTGCACCGAGTTGATGGATGATTTCTGAGTCGGTGGTGGGGGGAGTAGCCAGGTAGAACAGGTGGTTCCCTTCTGTACCTTTCTCTCGATCAAGCTGACCTAGCAAGTCGGCAAGTTTCTGGAAGCCTGCAGGATCATTAAAGTCAGATTGACAGTAATACATGTGCTGAGCAAAGGCTCTTTGCGCGGCACTATCCAGTTTGTCATCTTCGTGCATATATTTGTTAATCGACTCCAGTGCCATGCTGCGCCATTGTTCATCATTCATCGGTCGACGGGCAAAGGCGACTATTGAAAAGGCTTGTGGGAGGGGATGATCGTGAAAAAGATGGGCCAGGGTTGGTAGTAGTTTTCGTTGGGTCAGATCACCTGTGGCTCCAAAGATGATAATTGCGCAGGGGTCTGGTTGTTGTCCATCTTGCCAGAGGGTGTGTTGTTTGAGTGTTTTTCCGGGATGAGTTTCTTGTGCCATGTATGCTCTCCTCTATCCGTTTCTGCTTGCAATATTGACTGATCCAGTGACAGAAGGCTCTCGTATATTTGCCAGAAACTCAACGAGAGCTTACAATGCTACTGACACCACATGTTGGTCGGGACAACACTCATTATAAATAAAAAATAAAGCAGAGGCAATAGGGAGAACGAGATAGATGGCAAAATACGATATGACAATTATCGGTGGTGGCTCTGGTGGTCTTACAGCTGCTCGCGTAGCAACGGCCCTTGGTGCAAATGTCTTGTTGGTCGATAAGGAACGGCTGGGGGGGGACTGCCTAAATTATGGCTGTGTGCCAAGTAAAAGCTTGATCTATGTGGCGCGGGTGGTACACCAGGCAAAGAAATCTGCCAGCCTGGGGCTGATGCCTGCGGAGTTGGGCGTGAACATGGGCAAAGTCTCTGAATATGTTCAAGGCGTAATTGATCGGGTGGCCGAAGCTGAGAAAGTTTATACCGAGGGGGTCAGCGTTAAGTTCGGCCAGATATCCTTCAAATCAGCGACAGAACTTATTTTGAACGGGGAGATCTTTAGCAGCCGTAATACGTTAATCGCGACCGGTTCGCGGCCTGCGACGCCCGGGGTGGAGGGTCTGGAAGAGGTAGGGTATTTGACGAACGAGGGTGTGTTTGATTTGACGAACTTGCCATCTTCCATCGTCATTGCCGGTGGTGGTCCTGTTGGGATAGAGTTGGCTCAGGCATTTGAACGACTGGGAGCGAAGGTTACTCTTATCCAGGGGCCAGAGCGAATTCTGCCGAGAGAAGACCCGGAGGTCTCGGAGACAATTGCCAGGGTATTGAGTTCTGAAGGCATCAATATTGTTACGAATGCTCGCTTTGTCAAAGCGGGTCGCAACGGCAACAAAAAAGTGGTAACGGCCAAACAGGGTGAGCAATTTCTAAACTTTGAGGCCGACGAGATTATATTGGCCGTGGGGCGTCAGCCGAATATTGAGGGGCTGAACCTGGAGGCGGCCGGTATTAAATATGACAAAAAGGGCATCAGGGTTGATGATTATCTCCAGACCTCGGCGTCCAATATCCTGGCGATTGGAGATGTCATAGGTGGCTACCTCTTCACACATGTTGCTGTCTACCAGGCGGGGGTTGCGGTACGTAATGCATTGGTGCCGGTAGGTAAGAAGAAGGTTGATTATCGTGTAGTGCCATGGTGTACCTTTACCGACCCTGAGGCTGCGCGTGTAGGTCTGACACCCGGGGACGCGGAGAAGCAGCACAAACAGGTGCGTATCGTGAAGTTTCCATGGGCTGATATCGATCGCGCACAGACCGAAAACGAGCCAACCGGCTTTATCAAGCTAGTTCTGGCCGGTAAGAAGGACGAGATTGTCGGTACGCACATGGTGGGGGCGCGTGCAGGGGAAATGTTGGGCGAAATGGCGCTTGCTATGCAGCATAACCTGACGCTGAACGATATCCTGGGTACTATTCATGCCTATCCGACGATGAATACGGGTATTCAACAGGCTGTCTTTGAGGCGTACCTGGAGGGTGCTGCTGCCGCCAACAATCGTAAGATTGTTCGTACGGTACTCAGCCTACGTGGTTAAGGAAGATGTATGGAATAATGGCGGCCACTTCGTGCGCAGCATGAAGTGGCCGCCATTATTCCATGCCTATGACGATTTTCGCTTGCTCTGGGCTGGAGCTTTATCCTTTGGGGCGGCTTTCCCATCGTGTTTGTGCCGGGCGTTTGCAGCAAGAACACGTGCGGATGAAAGTGCATAGGAAAAAATGCCAGCCAGTGGTATGCAGAGAATGATTGGCGCAAAGAGCAGAAGGGGAACTCCCGGTGCCAATTTTATTTGAAATAGTGAAAGAAGGATTAGCTGAAATACGGGGAGCAGTAGCAATAGCACTGCTGTTATTAAAGTGAGCGTTAGTGTGTATTGCGCTCGCAGGTGTTGTTCTACTACTTGTTTGCGCAGCTTAGCCTGTTCGCGTATGCTATTGTGAAGATTCTGGATGTTTTGGCGTTCAACAGCAATGTGTTCTCGCTCCTGGATCAGTTCTTGCTCCATTTCTCGCGCTTTGCGTTGTGCCTGGCGCATTAAATAGAGTGCCTCAGCAGTGCGTTGATCTTCTACTTGCCTGACATGTAGCTCTACCGTCCTCATAGCGTCATTCATTATGGCGGGTCTGTTTTCAGGGGAGAGGACAATAGTGCGTGCGGCTTCTTGCACCATTTTTTGCGCCTCCTCCTCTACGGAGCTGTGAAAGTCGTGGTAGAGTTCCTGGTAGCGACGCTCTAACTGGTAATGCGACTCCTTCAAGCGGTCTCGCTCTTCCACCATATCCTGTAGATGGTTCTGATAGTGCTCGATTTCCTGCTGATGACTGCTGTGAATAGATTCTATTTCTTTCTCAAGCTGTGCCAGGTCCCAGCGCAGCCGTTTGTTTTCTTCGCGTAGTTGTATCAACTGTCGCCAGGCAATTCTGCCATTAGCAGCTTCATTATTTACCGCGGGCAGAGGGTCGGTGTACTTCTGATGCAAAATGTTCTGGCGCCGTTCAGACAGAGAAATCCGGTGGTTATGGGGACGGGGTGCTCGTTCAGAGGAACCTGCGCTATGGGTAGGATCATCCGGCGGTAACATATTCTGCTCCCTTGCATTGTTCTATTTTGCAGCCAACGACCAGGTGCATAGTCCGTATAGGACTGTATTTGCTGCGAATCAGGTAAAGCTCTCCCTCTTCGTTATTATGCATAGAAAAATGCAAAGATGCAAGTGTTTGGCAGAAGAAGAATTTCCTATTTCGCCATTATGCCAGGAAAATCATCCTTCAAGTGGCGTGCAAGGAACTCTTGTATCACGGCAGTGTACTGTTCCGGATTATACATATAGGCTCCGCAGTGTATGGGATGATCCACGAAGTAGGTTTCCAATGGAATGCCGTATGTCTGTGCTCTGAGCATGAGTCGATGTGCATGTGCAATGGGAATGAGTTCATCGCCCGAGGCATGAATCAACAAAATGGGGACGTGGGGTGGCTGTTGTGCTGCCCTGGCTCGTTTAGCTCGTCTTACCCAGCGTTTGAAGGTTGCATCGGGCCGTGCAACAAAGGTATGGCCGAAGCGCATGCGGTAAACGATAACAGCTGTTGCTACAATCATCCAGGCAACAGCGGGAATGAGCGTACGCAGTTGACGGAGCTTTGTGGTGAGGTGATATTTGACGAGGCGGCGTAGAATCTCGTCAGAACGAGCGAAGGGGCTATCTGCAATGATGGCGGCAACCTCACGGTGCGGAGGGATCAGTAAGGCGATGGCGGCGCCCATGGAGAAGCCATGAATAATGATGGTGTTGGGAAGTGTCTCTGACTGCATGTCTGCGACGGCTATGGCCGCTTCCAGGTCACGCACCTCAGCATTCCCACCGCTTGTCCTGACGCTTTCACTGTCCCCGTGACCACGAAAATCAAAGAGCAGAACGTTGTAGCCCAAGGTGTATTCTACGGCCGCAGCTGGCCGCAGTTGTGCTCTTGATGCCCGATAGCCATGACAGATGATGACGGTTGGAGCAGGATGTGGCTGTGCCCAGAACTCACCACAGAGGAGCATGCCATCACTGGTTTGGAAGACGAGAGGGCGTTGCAAAGCGCGTGGCGGTTCAGGTTCGATTTGAGATACGGTCAGGTTGAACTCTTCCATCTCCTGTATGACGTGTGGATGGGAGAATTCATTGACAAAGTGGTTGGCTAACATGATGAGGCCACTCGTCACGGTCAGTCCAAGTATACTCGTACTGGTTGCTACGCCAATCGTCCAGCGATGCTGTTCCAACATTGCGACTCCCTTTTCTGCTTGTAAGATCATACTTGTGCTTTTTCATATAATACGTACAAGCAAGCGAAAATTATCACATGGATACTTCCCTTCCCTTGATGGTCAAAAGCTTAGTGGCACTGTTTCTTTGGTTTAGGGCAAGGCGTTGGATCAACAGTTGGCAATATCGTTGCTGATACGGTTGGTAATACCGTTGGTGATACCGTTGTGCCCCCTGTTGGTAATGGGCTACCTGGTACCGCTCCCGTGGCGATTACGAGCGTGAAGAAGGCTGCACGATCGGCAGATACTGTACATGGAGGGACACCTGCCGACCCCTGGAAGGCAACTGTGACCAGGACCAATTTGTTGAGGTCAGCCGCTCTATTGGCGATTGAGACAGGGAAAACTGCTAATCCGTCTGGAGTAGTGTTAGCTGATACGTTGACAGTGTTACCATCTGGCCAAAGAACGGTGGCCGTACCACTGGCCGGATACACTCCCTCGGGATTACCGTTCAGGTTATGCACAAATTTGGCATAGACGCCAACGATACTGGTTGTATTGATGCCAGGGGAGGTGTTTGTTACCCAGGCAGAACAGGTATACTCTGGTAATGGAGGCGTTGGTGAACCACTGGACTGGTCGAGATTGATCGTGACCGTCGCGGCTGGTTGGCCCAGGTTGGTATCGCTGGCATTACTGCCACAGGCGACGATAAGCGCACTGAGGAGAAGGAGGAGAAAGATAGCTCCGCATTTCAAATAAACAGAATAAGAGATGTTTGTTTTTCCGTGTTGCCAGAATTGCAGTCGCATATGGCGAGAATCACCTTAACTATTTCATAATATTTGGAATAGTATAGCATAAGATGGTCTGTAAGCTGGTAGCATGCCATGAAAGTACTATAGCATGGTATCAGTGTAATAAACGGAGGAAGGAGTATATCTGGGGCGCCATCAAATTTGAGGGCCGAAGCGCTAGCTTTGCCAACAGCTAGCGCTTCGGCCCTCAAATTTGATGGCGAATATTTATTGAACAACTACCGTTAGATTCATAGCCTGGTGAATAGTGCAGTAAAGATGAAACGTGCCAGCAGTAGTAAATGGGCCAGCTGCTCCACTATCATTGCCGTTGAAAGATAGGTTTACAGTTGGAGCCCCACTTTCTTTGGCGGGCTTTTGTGTGCTGCCAACCCAACTACCATTTACGACGATGTGTGGTGATGCCGAGTCGTCAACGAGGTTGAGCATATCACCTTTGTGGATGGTAATGGAGCTTTGGAGGAAGGTAGCGCCGCCCATGTGGACGGTCGGGCCAGTGGACATGGTGCTGGTATCTACGATGGCGCAAGCGGCCAGTAGAACGGTGATCGCTCCAAATAGGACCAGTCCAGAGAATATCCTTTTATACATAAGAGTTCCTTTCAATATTTCTAGTTGTTGGTTGCTGTGTTTCCTGCGAGCATGTAGGTAAGCATAACTAGCTAACCAGGTGTGTTGTACTTGTGCTACTTTGTTAGAGAGATCTTTGGTTTCATCCTGCCTGGGGTTGGGATGCTCACTCATGTGCTAGCATGGAGATCTTCTAATATAATGATACCATAGCGCTTGACTAATATGGAAGATTGTCTATGGAGAAAATCTCGTTGCTGCTTGTGTGTCTTCTCATGTGCGTGTGCAGGTCGTACACGCGCTGAATCGGGCTCCTAGCGGACCATCTGATGCAGATGCTGGATGAGGAAACCAAAGGTGATGATGGCTAGACAGATCGCTATGGTCACGAGGGTTACCAGGATCACTTGATGTCGCAGCACATGGGCTTGTGGGGTATCAGGCTTGTACTGCACAGGTGGCACTTCATCCAGGTGACACAGGTCGTGCAGCAAGTCATTGATAGACTTATAACGTTTCTCTGGGTCTCGCCTGATGGCGCGCATCACGACAGTTGCCAATGCAGGCGAAAGCGTGGGATTGAATTCTAGAACCGAAGGTGGGTCTTGCGAAACGTGTTGATTCATAACGGCAAACACATTTTCCCCCACAAAAGGTGGGCGCCCACACAGCAACTCGTAGAATACCGCACCAACGGCATAAATATCAGAACTTGCCGTGCCACGTTCGCCTCGTAATTGTTCTGGAGCCATGTAGTCAGGTGTTCCCACGGTTCCGGAAAGGCCGCGCCAGGTCACACGACGAGCCCCCTCAAGCAACGCCACGCCGAAGTCGATAATTTTGCTGTCGCCATTATCCAGAATCATGATGTTCTCTGGTTTAATATCGCGATGGAAGACACCACGTTCATGAGCATAAGCCAGGGCATTACAGACCTGGATGATAATCCGCGTTGCCTCCTCCGTTGGAAGTGGATTGGGCGCACGTTCCTCCAGCACCTCACGTAGTGTACGTCCCTGGATATATTCCATGACCAGATAGTGGTCGCTCCGGGCTTCATCGAGATTCAAGAGTTGCTGGATATGTGGATGGTTGAGGCGGTTGCCAGCTTCAGCTTCACGCTTGTAGCGCTCGAAAACAGCAACATTGCCAAATACATCATCATTGGGAAACTTGAGGACAACTTCTCGCTGGTTGAGGATATCTTGAGCAAGGTAGACGTAGTTCATGCCTCCATGGCCGAGCAGACGTATAATTTCGTAGTGATCGATTCTCTCACCAGGTGTGTATATTGTTGGCATATCTTTGTATATCAATTAAACCTTGCGCTCAATTTTTAGACAACGCGAACCTATGCCTTCCAGTATACCATACCAGAGGGATGAGGAAACCCCCAGGGAGGCAGATAATGCACTGCTTTTGATGAGACGGACTTAGCGCTGAATTCGATGCCCTGCCTGTTCAAGCACTCGTATTGCTCGTTCCAGATCCCCTTCTTGTATGAGCAAGTGGTCAGTCTGATAGGTTGCGATAGCGAGGATGCTGATATTGGCCCTGGCCAGTGGAATTGCAAGAGAGACATGAACCCCCGACACCGAAAAATCAAAGGGTCCGTCTACTTTCGCACAACGCCATCCTCGCTCTGCTTTTGCTTCTTGTGGTACGTTTTCCTGAAGACATACGATGGAAAGTTCATCACGCGTTCGTGTCAGGGAGATAAAGTCGTCTCCTAGAAGTGCCCAGTGAGGAATGTGTCCATTAGGATCTAGTCGACAAACGGCATACTTCTGTGGCAAAATTGACAACTTCAGCTTCATCGTATGTTTTCCTTGTTCTTTGGTGTACCCCTGGTTTTGAGAGGGGGCTCGCAACTGCTATTCAGCAGTTGCGGGTGCCACAGTGGGTAGCGCCGATTGCTCCGCTTTATCTTTATAATCCTTCCCGTGTAGTATCGGCACGCCACTTACAAGTTTACGCGTATACAGGTAGCCGAAACCGATACCTAACCAGGCGAGGCAGAATACAACTGCTATGATCGTGTCCACTTGCGTGGAACCGCCGCCGGTGATCGCGAAGTAGAGTACGCCGACGAGCATGAACACGTTGAGCAGGGCACCCAGCGTGGGTGCAAGGACCGTGTTGTAGAGGTTACGTTTCTGGATACCCGCGAAGGCGACAAGACAGACGATGCAGGTCATACCGTAGAGCAGGAAGGTACCAATATTAGACACCAGGGTCACCCGCGTCAGGTTGTCGATATTCAGCACGCCATACGAGCCCACAAGAGCAGAGATGACGGTCAACACGATCACACCTACGTGCGGTGTGCGGAACTTCCCATGCAGGAAGCCGAAGATCACGGGGAGTTCCGTGTCTTTGCCCATAGCATAGGTGACGCGCACACCTGTGTTCAGGCAGGAGAGCGCCGTGCCGATGAGTGCGATGACAACGGTAATCGCTAAAATCGTTGCGAAGGCCAGGCCGTTACCGCCAAGTAGCTTATTGCCTATCGTGTTTGCCATGTCGCCAATCGGCGCACCGGAACCGAAGGCCGCAGCGAAGCCTGTCCCCGCGCTGTTTTTATAAGAGCTGTTGATAAAGAAGTTCGCGGCGAAATACTCCAGGAAGTAGAAAATGACCGCCTGAATGACAAGCGACAACAGCACACCACGTGGAATATCCCGGCCTGGATTCTTAGCCTCTGCCGCCAAAGCCGTGGCCGACTCGAAGCCCACTACGAGCAAGATCGCTATCGTGGACTGGAAAATGAGCCCACTGAGACTGTGCGGCGTAATCACGCTCAGTGCACTGGGATGGAGGTAGTGAATTTCAGGATGCTGCAAACGGAAGATGATAGCAAGAACAGAGAAGGTCACCAAGGCGACAATCTGAAGGACATTGATGATGATATTCGCCATGGTCGAGCCGGTTACTCCGACATATGCGATGGCACCGACGACGCAAGCGAACAATACACAGACCAGGACCTCTTGCAATGGTGTACCAAAGCTTGGAACGAAGGTCTGTATGATGTAGGTAATCAGCAGCCCCATGAAGGCTACCATCACACCGGGGTAGATCCAGTAGTACAGGTGGGAAGCCCAACCCACGATGAATTTACTCAGGCGTGCAAACTTAAAATGACGGTGCTCTTCTCTTTGCAGAACGGCGGCCTCTGCAAAATAGTAGGTACTGCCGGCTCCCGCTTCAGGGTAGCGCTTGGCGAGGGTAGCATAAGCTGTTGCGGTAAAGAGTGCGATGGCGGTAGCGACAAATACCGCAAACCACATATTCATTGCAGAGCCCGGTGCTGCCTGCAATTGATACGTTGTCCAGAGGAAGGCCCCTGGTGCAATGAGCGCCATGGCGTTGATAGTTACTCCGGTCAGGCCCAAGGTTGGCTTCATCCCGGACTCGCTTGTGGTTTGAACTCCCATGGTAATACTCCCTTTTCGTGTTACACAAAATGCACAACATCTATCCCTATGGCTTCATTACCATGCTCTAGCCAACACTGCTGACTCGACACTTATCCGTCTTGCCCACACGGTCCAGGGGACCGCGTCGATTGCTGGCGCGTCTAGCACTGCTCGTTCAGGCAAGACGCAAGGAGAGCAAGCACTGCTCGCTCTTTTTTAATCCCTCATCTAAAGTATAAAAAGTTCTCGTTCTCAAGGATACAGATAAAATATGAGAAACGGGCGGCATCAAATTTGTGCAAAGTATACAAACTACTTTACGAAGGCAAAGCTTTTGTTAATATCCTTTCAGATTTTGGTGATTTCTGTTTGTTTCCTACAGAGGATGACAGTGCTGATTGTGTAAATAGCACAATATTTTCGTGTGCATGATTCATGGCGTTTGTTCGCCTGGGGGACAGCCAGCCAGGTTGGATCGCTCAAATGGACGCCGTACTGTGACGATGGTTGTGCTGCAAGAGTAATGGCAGTCCTGATAGCGAGCGTCACACGAAAGTGTGGGTGGAGTGATGACGCACAATCTCACCCCAGATCGGGTTGCTTTTCAAGGCGGATATGTGGCTTCATATTGATATGACTTCTTCGACGAATGTTCACCGCGTTGTCTTTCTAGCGTGGTCGAGGGCCAGGTGGATGGAGGAGCGGATCGGGAGAGGCAGGATAGATGACCCAAAGCAAAGGAGGTGATATTTCTCAGATCAATAAACTAGCAGTAGGGGATAACATGTTTTTGTAGTAACGCCGACGATTGACAGGAAAAAAACAGTACGCCAGTAGTCACTCGTCAGTCAGCTGGCTACTGGCTGCTCACGAGTGACAGCTGAGCGAAAGGAGAGCAACATGGCAGAAAGCGTTTACAAGGTGATCGAGTTGGTGGGGACGAGCAACGATTCGTGGGAGAAAGCGGCCGCAGCCGCCATTGAGCGGGCTTCACACAGCTTGCGGGACCTTCGGGTCGCCCGCGTTATCGATCAAGACGTCCACATCGAGTCTGGGAAGCCTCTTACCTACCGTGTGAGGGTGGAGCTCTCGTTCAAATACGAGGGTGGTGAATGATCGGTTGCTAGATGGAAGACGAGGCCGAGTATAGTAAGTAACGAAATGTCCCAAGCCGCTTCTCTGGTGGCTTGGGACGTTCATAGAAAGTGATTGGTAGCGCATACGGGATACGCCAGGGCTTGTTCGCCCGTGTGCGCCTCGCGCTTATTTCCTTGTTTCATTGTTCACTGCAGACCGTTATGTATTACTGTCAGTCGTCGGCGTTGCTGTACGCGTTGCTGTACAGCCAGGCTCCTGGCACTCCCTCATGACTCTGCCCAGTCCGGCCAGGGGTGGCCATGGTCATCACAATTGTGGTCGATCATCCACTGGACGTGCCGCTCAGCCCAGCTCATCTGTTGTTCTTCCTGGCGTTCCTGTTCCCGTTTGAGCCAGCGTTGCACCCGAAAGCGCGAGCGAAAGCGAGAGGTCTTGCCCTCAAAGGTGACCTCATAGACCGTCTTCTCCTTGTCATCTCCCGCTTCTTCGTGTTGTTTTACCGTTGCTCCCAGATCGGCAAGGTGGCGCAGCGTCTTGTTCCAGCGCTGTTGGGCACGGTGTGCAGCCGTTTGTTGCCGCTGCTCGCGTTGTTGCTGTCGGAAGCGTGCGAGGGCGAGTCGGCTTTGGGCCCGTTGCTGTCGTTTCTTCTTCGTCATTTGCTTCACAAAACCCTTCATCGTGTGGTGCTTAAGTGCTTGCTGGTCCTCCCCTCGCAGGATACCTATCAGTTTCTGCCATACTACCACCAGTATACCATGCTGCTAGCTTTGCTTGGGAAAACGCTCTACTCATCAAATGCGGTTTTGCCGACTGGATACCCCGAGGGGCCAACACAGTTGAAGAACATAAGAAGGATTCCCTTGTAGGTGCAACACAAAGGTACCGGTCTTGTCACATGGCTCTCGGTCTAGATTATAATGGGGTGGGAAATGCGTTCTACAACGAGCAGGTTGAAAAGGGGCCGCGACCGTGGGACAATCGAGTTGAGAGACGACTTCAATCCCCATGGCAGGAGACCTTCATCCCACTTTTACCGCTTTTTCTCGACATGTGTTATACTCATTGATGGGAGTGCGAGATGCAAGCCCAGGACATTGAGAAGTACCTTTCCCAAGTAGAGTGCTGGACGAGAGCGGTAAACAATCGTCTCATCGATGATGAGGCCTCGCTCACATACTGTCAGGCTCACGTTGTAAAAACGAGGTAGTCCGGATAACCCTGGGCAAGTAGACGTTCTGCAATTTTTTTTGCCTCTTGTCGAGTACCAACGTCACTGCTTTGATGGGCTTGAGCAAGTATCTCCTGCACCTGTTCGTGCCAGGTAGAAGTCCTCCATTCTTGCCTATCGCTCTCGATAAGGAGATTGAGGCATTTGACGACAGGGAGTGGCAGTGCCGAACTGAGCTTAGCGAGGTATTCAACTATCAACAATGCAGGCTCTATCCTGCCGTTGTGGTGCAGCGTTGCCTCGAGTTGTGCTAGAGCCCAGGCCTTATCAAACTTCTCTGAGCTGAACCACCATCCAAACGCAGCAAGCTCATTCGTGTTGGCATTATGGGTTGAACTACATGACCTGGCGCCAGACAAGGTGCAATTTCGATCGTAGGTCATCGTCGTAGGTGAACCTCACTGCAAGATCACGAAGGAGCTCGTATAGCGCGGAAGCATTGGAGCTAAAGGTCCGGATGTATTTCCTGAGTTGTTCGCTGTCGCCGGCGACAGCCAGACGGATCAAGAGCTCTGCGACGCACTCGCGATGGCGGTTGTGCCGGTCGTATCCCTTCCTTGCCCAGTGGTCCAGCCCACGACGGTACGCATCGAACAGTATCGGCAGGAGCCGCCTAGCAGCGTCGTTGACACAGCTCTCGCCTCGTGCCACGGGAACCGTCGCGATGAGTGGAGCTGCCAGGCGATTCGCGAGCAGGCGCTCGGTCTCGACCGTCGGCAGCGTCTCGTCGTAGGGTCCCTCGAGATACAGTCGCCGCTGCCCGGTCCCGTCCCAGTCGCCGAGCCGGCAGTCACGTAGGCCCGCTTGGACGGCTTCCCACGCTACCTTGTGCCGACAACCCCCGGTGTTAGTTCGCGTCTCGCATGATGTCTCCCAGATGGGTATGATGGCGTGCGCTAACGCCAGCCGCACTTCGTCGAAAACGCTGGTCGCGCAGGACCGCAAAGCTTCAGCGATCCGCAGACGATCGAGGTTCAAGTGGTCGAATGATGGCAGCAAGAACGCGGGGAGGCCAGCACCCGCCGACCGGTCGGTGGCCCAGCCGCACATGGTCTCCTCGTAGCTCAGCTGGTCGATTCGGGGA